>Ga0160495_100087_pt1 | contig 150862 bp, 110 predicted proteins | sample DID4MG_4_FD_108251 | JGI IMG/M metagenome (GOLD analysis project Ga0160495, IMG submission 108251) | Enriched soil microbial communities from UW Madison campus, WI, USA - DID2933_E24_FP4 MG | ecosystem: Environmental > Terrestrial > Soil > Unclassified | place: USA: Madison, Wisconsin... | reverse complement strand
GGATTCATAACCCTGAGGTCACGGGTTCAACTCCCGTCTTCGCTACGAAAAGTATTAAGTCGTTAATACTGTTTTTATTGAGATTGCGGTCCGTTCGTCTAGGGGTTAGGACGCCAGGTTTTCATCCTGGTAACAGGGGTTCGATTCCCCTACGGACTACAAAAAAACAAAGAGCTTGCAGTGATACTGTGAGCTCTTTTTATTTAGAATAATGGTTTATACCTGACAGGTTTTAAAAACCTGTCAGGTATAGCAACAAAAAGGAATGCGATTTAAAAATCCCACCCAACGATTCGCCTCTCAAAACTTACAATACCGCATTTTAGATTTTCCTTTTTTCTTTTCTGCAACCCATTTTCAGATACATTTTCAAATTATTGTAACGATGTAAATTCTGAACATCCTTTTTTCTCTTTTGCGAGAATTAAAACTTGCTATTATTCCATATTTAATTATTTTTAGCGAAATTATCGTTTAGCCTTGATTTAAAAAAATGGATAGTATTACTAAAATTATCAGCAGACTGGAGAACGCTCTTACTATCAAATTGGAGCAATTGGAAAAAGGATCCAAAATGAGCGGGAATACTTATGTCACCTCCAGCTATACTAAGGACGCTGTTCAATACGAGAAGTTGACGGAATTACATCTTTCACAGCTACACTTTGACAATTTCGCCGCTCTCGAAGCTGTTTCCGAAACACTTTACGACCTGACATTATCAGAGTGCTCGATTGCCGATGCCTGGGAATTACACCAGATAAAGCTAAAATATCTTACACTCGAGAAGTGTTCCATTTCCATTGATTCTAAAACCCATCATAAGCCCGATCATCATCTAACAACACTCAGACTTACCGAAATATCATTTGATAGCTTAAAGGCACTTACACCCGTATTTTATTCCGTAGAGAACGTATATATCAATCATTGCACACTGGAAAACACCTCCCCATTCCTTTATACTGATTTTGCAGATAACCTATATATGGACAGCGTCACTTTAACTAACGAAGAAACTTTTGATCCCGACGTACCAAAAGTCAAAACGATGCATCGTAATTTTCAACATTTGCGCTTGGAAAATATGAGTATTCCACATCCTGGTTTTTTCCTGCCTATTTCCAACCATATTGAGTATGTCACGTTTACCAAATGCACCGTTAGCAATATTCACGAATTAAATCTTTTCCCTCGATTATATAGCCTGACTATCAATGACTCTGATTTTATTGCGTCGGCAAACGACATCCAATACCAACGAAAATCTAAAGGAAAATTCACGCATTTAGATTTTAAAAACATGAAATTGAAAGATTTCGATTTATTCATACCCATTTCAGATGGTTTAACCGTTTTACGTTTGAACAATTGCGAAGTGGAGAGTTTAAAAAGTATTTGTCAGTTCTCCGATTTAAAACGACTTTATTTACACGCCAACCTACACGTTAACGATCGCAGTATTCCGGATCATACTGTCAATTCATTTGAATTAGCAGAATGCATCATTGAACCAAAATCATCTAATTGGGGTAAAGTTTCACCATTACTCGATTTCAACACCGAACTTCTAACATCGATCGCTCCCTATACACGAAGTTTAACGATAGAAGGTCACAACCTGATCAACGCTCATCACCTAAAACACTTTAGCCGATTAAAGGAATTGTACTTTAAGAAATGCTCCATAGATCTGGATCATTATACATCCATTGCACCTCAAATTCAACAGATTGTCTTTAAAACAACAACTATTAAAAATCAGGACACTTTTCAGTATTTCACAAACCTGGAAGATCTAGAATTTTCAACCAAAACACTTGATATAGGCCCTATCGACTTCCAAAAACTTTTACCTTTAAAAAGGCATTTAAAAAGACTTGATATTAGCGATCCAGATGTTATGGAGTTACTTGAGAATGTCGATGTCTTAAAACACTTTACTGCGTTAGAAAAACTTGAGATCACGACAAATTCTCTTGAACTTGCTCAGGATGTCTTATCTATACAATCCCTCAAAGCACTGGATTTATATATTGACGAACAAACGCCGGAAATTTTAGAAACCGCAATTTTAGATGTACAACAGTTAAAAAGTATCGAAAAATTACACCTAAGACCTTATGATCCAATCCCTTTTAAAGGACTAGGCCATCTCAAATACTTAAGAACGCTCAATATAGCATCGGATGCGGATGTTGAAAATCTAAACACTTTGCCTTTACTGGAAAAGTTATCCATAGAGGGAGGTGCCGTTATCAATAAATTACCTCGATTAGAACAGGTTAAAGTACTTGATATAAGAATGGAAGAAGGCTGTGAGGTAACCGCACTGAAAAACTTCCCCAACCTCGAAAAACTGCAATTAAGCAACACGGAGGAAGAACAAAAAATAGACATTAGCGGATTAGAAAATTTAAAAGTTTTGGTATGTGAATGTTATGATGTTGATAGCATCGTCGCTTTTAAAAACCTGCCAAGCCTTGAAGAATTGGATCTTTGTTGTCGTGGCATTTCCATTCTACCCAAGTTGGATAAGCTTACCCACTTAAAAATACTCAATTTGTCGGAGAATCAGATTGAAAATATCGAAGGCTTGGAAAACCTAAAAAATCTGGAACATTTAAACCTCTATGACAACGAAATCTCCGATTTCAGCATCCTGAACAAACTACCAAAACTTCACGAAGTTAACGTTTGTGGCAATGGAATAAAAAAAGAAGTTATCGAAAAACAGCTTGACAAACCAGAGATATTGATTTGGTATGGTTTACCTTATACCCCGTTTTCTATTCGTATTGATTAGAAAAACGAAGGCTAACACTTTGTAAAAAAATATTCGTTTGATAAGTAGAACGAGACAGAATTTGATGGCGTATAAAAGGACATTTACAGTCAAATTGAGCGCAATTTAAACCACTCCTATCTCCTTACATTTAATAAGCACTAAATTTAGCAGACTTGTTTTTAATACCCAGTCATGCCACAGGAAGTTTTTTATCTTATTCTATTCCTTGTTGCTTTTTTATATGCATCTGTCGGACATGGTGGCGCTAGTGGCTATCTCGCACTAATGGTGCTATATGGCGTGGCTCCGGAAGAGATGAAACCAACCGCACTCATTTTAAATCTATTTGTTTCATTAACCTCTTTTATTCAATATTACAACCAGGGCTATTTTTTAAAAAAAATGTTTATTCCGATTGCCGCTACTTCTATCCCTATGGCCTTTATTGGAGGCATGATCACAATAGAAGCTACAATCTATAAACGCATCCTCGGCTTTTTATTGCTATTCCCGATATTGCGTTTTTTCATTTTTAGAAATACACCCGACACCAATCTAAAACCTTGCAATCGAACTGTAGCAATTATAACCGGAGGCGTTATTGGTCTGTTTTCCGGAATGATTGGCATTGGTGGCGGTATTATTCTATCACCTATTTTACTGTTATTGCATTGGACCAACCAAAAACAAACCGCTGCCATTAGTGCTGCTTTTATATTTGTAAATTCCCTCGCCGGACTCGCCGGAATGCTAATTCAGGGTATATCCATTACTTCCGGTATGGCTTTTTATATCATTATTGCTTTTGCCGGAGGAATGTTGGGCGCTTATCTAGGTGCCCGAAAATTCAATCAGGACGTATTAAAATATGTTCTTGCCACAGTATTGGTAATGGCTTCCTACAAATTATTATTCACAACTGCATAACAATGAAAAAACTACTCCCATTACTCCTTCTTTTCGGATTTAGCGGTATCGCTCAGAATTCCAATAGCATTACTCTGGAAACACCAACCGCCAAACCAGTTATTGTGACTTACGAGCATCTTAAAACCTATACTATGCATTCATTAGACAGCCTTCGAATACGCAATCATATACTTCAATACAAAAGCACGCTGAAAAACTGCAAAGGTGTACTTCTTAAAGAACTAGTAAACAACGTAGCATTTGATACTCCATCACCAAAAGTACTGAGTGAATACTACATTGTTTGTATTGCGTCCGATGGATACAAAGTCGTTTTTTCCTGGAATGAACTTTTTAACAGTCCTACCGGTGAGCATACCTTAATTTTAATGGAAGTTAACGGCATTTCCACTCTATCTCAAAAAGAAGGAATCTCTATTCTAACACCAACCGATTTCGCCACAGGAAGACGCTATGTAAAAAACTTACAAAGTATCAAAATCGAACGGGTTAAATAAATCCGATTGTCATACTATTTCTTATTCTCATTTTACCGCAATAGTTACTATTTAACACTTCCATTTGGTACACATTATCAAATAAATTCGTATTTTTATAAAAATATATCACATTTTGTAATAACACAATGTTACAATTTGATGTTTTTACCACGCATACTGTTGAAACTTAAAATAACCTTTTAATAACAATAAAACATCATTTATTTAAAATAACACAACTATTTGTATTTTTTTATTTAATAAACAATACTTACATATAAAGTTATGTTAATTTTTTTTCATTAATTTTGAAAACCCAAAAGCATAATTACATGAAAAAAACTACATTAATTATTTTATTTTTACTATCCTCCTTATCTACTGTATTTGCCCAAAAAGAAACGAATCTTGCCAAAGCACAACACTATTTAAGCACCAAGGGAGAAGTAATTTTTACTTTTCAGGCTGCCAACGAGCAGCAGTTTAAAAAACTAGCCGCTTTTTTATCATTAAGCCATAAAAGAGTCAATCAGGACGACCTAAAAGTTGAGGCTTATGCCGATAAACTTGATTTTGAAAAATTCCTGAAATACAATATTCCGTTTCAGGTAAGTACTGAAGATAATGAGATTCCAAGTGCTGAAGCCAGCAAAAGTGCCATGGCTCCTAATGCACAATGGGATTCCTCTTGGGATGCCTATCCGACATATTCCCAATATGTAGCCAAAATGCAGTATTATGCTGATACATATCCTAATTTATGTAAGCTGGAAAACATCGGCAGTACTCCTAATGGCCGCAATTTGTGGATTTTAAAAATATCTGATAATTGTCAGACCGATGAGGCCGAACCGGAATTTTTCTATTCTTCGTCCATGCACGGTGACGAAATTACCGGTTTCCCGTTGATGATGCGGTTGATCGATCATTTGGTTACCCGTTACGGAACCGATCCGGAAGTAACCAACATGGTCAATACCACCGAAATTTATATCAGTCCGCTTTCCAATCCGGATGGCTCTTTTAAAACCGCCGGGAACGATGTCATGAATTCAACCGGGAACGCGGCGACCCGTGCCAATGCTAACGGAAGGGATTTAAACCGAAATTATCCGGATCCGTTAAACGGATTACACCCGGACACCTATGCCTATCAACCCGAAACACTGGCTTTCCTTGCTTTTGAAAAAACCAGAAATTTCGTGATGGCTGCCAATTTCCACGGTGGTGTTGAGGTGGTAAACTATCCTTGGGATGCCTACGCCTCACCAAATCACCTGCATCCACACGATAATTATTTTAAGTTTATCTCCAAAAATTATGCGCAATCCTGCCAGACCGCCAGTAATAACAATGGCTATATGGACGACGTATTTGCCGGTCAGTATCCCGGAACAACCAATGGTTCCCTTTGGTATACCGTAAGCGGTGGCCGTCAGGATTACAATAACTATTATATGCACAATAAAGAAGTGACCATCGAGATCTCGACTACGAAGTTTCCGGCCGCTTCCGAACTTCCTAATTTCTGGAATTATAACAAACAGGCTTTTTTAGATCATATTAAACAGGCCAATTACGGAGTACAGGGTAAAGTAACCGATGCGTCCGGAAATCCGATCAATGCTAAAGTTTATATTCCGGGTTACGATTTAAAAGGTGCCTGGGTAAAAACCGGTTCCCTTCACGGTGACTATTACAAATTACTGATCGCCGGAAATTACAATATTACTTTTGAAGCTCCGGGTTATGTTTCACAAACGATAGCGGCAACCGTTGCGAATAATGCGACTACGGTTTTAAATGTACAAATGGTAGCTACTACCGCCGAACCAACCGTTGCCAATGCTACTATCTGCAAAGGTAAAACAGCCAGTTTGTCTACAGCCGATTCCGGGACGATCCGTTGGTATGATACCGCGAGCAGTACAACCGCACTTGCAACCGGGACTTCCTATACCACTCCGGCTTTAACCGCTACACGTTCGTATTTTGTGGAACGTGAAGTGGCGCTTTCAAATGTAGGACCAGCTACACCAACAGGGACTGCAACTGCTAAAGCCGGAGTAGCAAACCGATATCTGGTATTCGATTGTACTACACCAACCAAATTACAATCCGTGAGCGTCAGAACCAGTACTACAAACGGCGAGATATTAGTCGAATTACAGGATAGCTCGGGTGCGATGCTGGAATCGAAAGTGATTCGTATGGCAGCATCCGGAATACAAGATATTGACCTTGATTTTTATTTGCCGGCGCAAAACAACCTGCGACTGGTTTCTCGTGAGATCAATGGTTTTAATCTTACTGCAGCTACTTCGGGAATTACCTATCCGATAACCAACAACATCGTTAGTATTAAAAGTAATAGCGGAACCGGAACGTTCTTTCAGTTTTTCAACTGGAAATTCGCACCGCTAAAAAGCGCCCGAAAACAAGTTCAGGTGACCGTAAAACCGGATCCTGCTATCACCACAATAACGCCTGATACCGCTTTGGAAGGTGGCGCCAACTTTACGCTAACCGTAACCGGAAGCAATTTTGTGAGCGGTGAATCGATTATCCGATGGAATGGTGTCAACAAAGCCACTACTTTTATCAGCAATACACAATTATCCACTACCGTTACCGCTGCCGATATCGCCAATGACGGTACCGCAACTGTAAGCGTGATCAACACGTGTAACAACTATGTAACACCGAATACCAACTTTACAATACAAGGGGTTCCGTGCGCTACTTCTACCACCTGGAATGGTAGTAACTGGAGTAACAACGCTCCGAATAACGACGTACACGCGATCATTAACGGGAATTTCACCTCATCGGCTAACCTGGAAGCCTGTTCGCTTACCATTAACGGTACGGCGGTTGTTACAATTCAATCGGGTCATAACTTTATCATCAACCGTGAAGTTGCCGTGGCACCAACGGCCAATCTGATTATTCAGAACAATGCCAATCTGGTACAGGTGGAAAATACGACCAACACCGGTACGAGTAATGTCTACCGAAACAGTTCGCCTATGATTCGTCTGGATTATACCAATTGGGCTTCGCCAGTGGCAGCTCAGAATTTGCTGGCCTTTTCACCGCAAACCCTGACCAACCGTTTTTATATTTATAATCCGCTAAACGGACCGATTGGAGCTTACGAAACGATTAACCCGAACACCAATTCCTTTACAGCAGCCAAAGGCTATCTAATCCGTACACCGAATACCTGGAGTGCTACCACTCCAACCGTTTATCCGGGTCATTTTACCGGCGTTTTAAACAACGGAAACATCAATATTGCCGTACAGCGCGGTGCAACTACCGGTTATAATCTGGTTGGAAATCCTTATCCGTCTACACTAAATGCGATTGATTTTATCAACGCCAATATTAGCGGTACCGGAACAGTAAACACCTCTATCGACGGAAGTTTATATTTCTGGACACATGCCACGCCTTCCAGCCCTTCAACCGGCTTATATCCGCTTAACAATTATGCGAAATACACCAAACTGGGAGGAACTGCAGCTCAGGCCGGTGGTGCCGTTCCAAACGGTATTATTCAGGTCGGACAGGGATTCCTTGTGAATGCCGTAACCAACGGAAGTGTTGCTTTCCGTAACAATATGAGGTTGATCGATAATGCAAATCAATTCTTTAAAAGCAACCACGCCCTAGCAATGGTCGAGCAGGATGCTATTGAAAAACACCGTATCTGGTTAAACATGAGCGGTGCAAACGATGCCTTTAGTCAGATTTTAGTCGGTTATATGACCGGAGCGACTTTTGAAGCCGATTACGGTATCGATGCGAAAGATTTTGGTGCCAGTGGTGCCGCTTTATACAGTACAATCGGAAACGACGCTTATGCCATCCAGGGACGTCCGGTTCCGTTTGACGATAATGACAGCGTTCCGTTAGGGATTAACCTACCCGCTTCCGGAACCTATACTATTTCTATTGATCATTTCGACGGATTATTCAACGGCTCACAGACTATTTTTGTGAAAGACAAGCTGTTGAATATCGTACACGATCTGAAACTGAACAATTATAACTTTTCAGCCGAAGAAGGTGTCTCGAACAACCGTTTTGAATTGATTTTCAAAAATACAATGTTAAACAACCCTGATTTCGATGCCGATAATGCCCACATCAGCATCTACAAAAACAACAATGCCATAACGGTACAATCGGCTAAAGAAGATTTAAGCGCTGTATCGGTATATGATTTATTAGGAAGACTGATTTATCAGTCACCGAAAATTGGTACGGCGACTTTTACAACCAACCTATTTACCAGCGAAGCCGTTTTATTGGTTAAAGTGATTACCACTTCCAACCAGACAATTTTCAAAAAAGTACTTTAACAACATGGCGCTCTGAAAAGGGCGCCTGTAAACAACCAAAACTAAAGCCCCAATTATCTAAACTTATGAACAAAACTACTTACCCCTATGAGATCTACAAAATCTATTACAAGGCAATTGTTACTATTGGTAATCAGCCTTTTACCTAAATTAGTATCGGGACAAACCACGCAACTCCATCAGGAGAATTTCGAAGTAACCTCAACCTGGACGCTCACCGGAGCAACCATAACGGCTACTAACGCCTATAACGGAACGTCTAAAGTACAGATTCCGGTTAACGGGAGTTCCATTACGTCTCCGGCTATTAATATTGCAGCTTATAACAAAGTGGACGTAAGCTTTTTTGTCCGATCCAATGCTTTAAACAACGCCGATAAAGTTACGCTCCAATACCGCGACAATGCCGCCGCAGCCTGGACTAGTGTAAGGGTGGTCGAAAGAGGAGGAAGCTCTTTACGGGACATTAATGATAACACCAATTATTATGCCCTGTTCGGAACCATTTTTTCAACTTCGTCTACTTTTTCAACGACAGGTCAGTTCCGATTCGTAACAACAACTGGAGGAGCTGCCCGGCAATTTTTTATCGACTATGTAACCATCACCGGGACCATCAATAATACCATTGCTACCGGTCCGGGAGGGATTACTGCTAATCTGGAAACCTGGTTGCGCGCCGATCAGGTCAATGGTTCGACGGTAGGAACCGACGGTGCCAATGTAAACATCTGGACCGATCGCGGTAAAGGAAACGATGCCAAAGTAATCGATGCTGGTAATGCCGCGCTGACTGTTCGTCCGGCTTATCGTAACAATGCAACCAAAAATATTAATTTCAACCCGGTAGTGGAGTTCGGAAACAATCCGTCTACCTCTACTTCCAACTATACCTATCTTTCGAACAGAGCCGAATTACAAAGTACTTCCGGTTTTTACTCCCACGACCTGTTTATTGTGGTGATCAATGACAACCCGACCAGTCTTTCTGCCACGTCGCCCAGTGTCGATTTATTTTGTGCTCAATCGTCTGGCAATAATACTTATGATAAGGATGGTACCGGTATCGGATTCGGGCAATATTCGATTCGATTCGACAACGAAGTCGTGAGTTACTGTGTCGGAAGCACACCGGAACCGACACCCGCCGATGTAACCACCAGAGGTTATGGCCTCGCTCAGGTTAACGGTACGTATACCGGTGTAAACATCATCAACAGCCGTCATAACAGTGGCGGTACCAAACAGGAATTATACAGCAATGCGCTGAGCATTTCGACTACCGAAGTGGGTGTTCCACAATGGCTTGCCTTGTCAAACCGTCGTTACTGGCTGGGAAGAAGTCAGGTTTTTGACGGAAGTTTTGGTGGTCGTATCGCTGAGGTGATCTCCTATTCGGCACGAAAAAACGATGCCACCGAGCGTAACCGTATCGAATCCTATCTGGGTATCAAATATGGAATCACATTAGGAACAAATGGTGTGAGTCAGAATTATGTAAACTCCGCCGGAACCACAATCTGGAACATTGCGCCAACCGGTTTTAACTATGACATTGCCGGAATCGGACGCGACGATGCGGCGCAGTTAAATCAAAAACAATCCAAAAGTATCAATTCCGGTGCCGTAATTACGATGGGACTTGGCGATATTCTAACAACCAATTCGGCCAATACCAATACGTTTGATGCCGACCGAAAATACCTGGTATGGGGAAGCAATGGTCAGAACATGACTACCAGTGCAACGCCATTAACCGTTACTTTCGGGCCTTCGACAGTGACAACTACTACCGATATCACCAACAAACGATGGAAAGTCGTAGAAACCGGCGGCGATGTAGCTACTGTAAAAGTTTCTTTGGCGACTACCGATCTTGCCAGCTTACCGGCGCTATCCGGGAATGACGCCTATGTTATGATCATTGCTAGTGATGCTGCTTTTACAACCGGTATCGATATGGTTTTTCTAAATACCAACGGAACCAATCAGGAATGCTTATACGATTTCGACGGAACCAAATACATCGCTTTTGGTGTCGCACACGAAGTAGTACTTCCCCGTCATATTACTATTGACGGTGTAGACGATGCCGTTCGTGTAGATAATAAAAATGATCTTACCGGTGCGTTTACCATCATGGCGTGGGCGCGTCCAACCGGAGCCAATAATGCTACAACCGACAAAACAATCGTTTCCAAACACAACGGAACAACCGGCTACCGACTGGTTATCCAAAACGATAACAAAATCCGTATGGAATGGAACGGTGCTTCCCTGATATCAAACACTACACTACCGAATAACATCTGGCATAATATAGCCGCGGTCTATACTGCCGGTACGTTAAGCCTTTATATCGATGGAGTATTGGATCGAACCGGAGTCATGACAGCTCCTACGGCTACAACCAGTATTTTTACCATTGGTGCAGAATACCGCAATAAAAGTAACATTGTCAATATCTTTAAAGGTGATATCGACGAATTGCGCATCTGGAACCGCGGACTTGCTGTGAGTGAAATCCGCTATATTATGAATCAGGAAATTGCAAGTTCCGGTGCCAATACACTAGGTAAAATCATGCCGTCGACCGTGACGAAAAATGATATCAGTACGCTAACATGGGCCAATTTAACGGCTTACTATTCGATGAATTCCTATATCGGAACGCATATCAACGACAATTCCTCAAATAAAAACCGGGGAAACCTTGTGAATCCAAGTAAGATTGATATCAACACACAAACAGCACCAATGCCTTACGACAGTAATGCAACCGGTTTGTGGAGCAATACCGCTACATGGACAAATGGTTCCACTCAGGATTTACCGTATTCACTATCAATCGTAGATGGTACAACATCCATTGACTGGAATATTGTACGAACTGCTCACGATGTGACATCCAGTGGTAATAAAACCATGTTGGGCTTCTTTGTAAACGCCAATACTGTTTTTGCAACCAACGATTCTAAAATCGAGGTAAGTCACTTTTTACGATTAAACGGTAAAATTGACCTGCAAGGCCGATCTCAATTGGTACAAACCTATAACTCCGATTTGGATCCGACCAGTTCCGGATCAATTGAACGCGATCAACAGGGACAATCCAATAAGTTTAATTACAACTACTGGTCGTCGCCGGTTGGAGCAATGAATGCGACAACCAACAACAACAATTATACGGTAAGCGGTATTTTACGAGACGGTACCAATCCTGCGGCTCCGGTAGCCATCAACTGGATAAACGGTTATGACGGTTCGCCAACGACACCGATCAGCCTGGCGCGATACTGGATTTATAAATTCCAAAACCTTTCCGATTTGTATGCCAACTGGACACAAATATTCGAAACCGGTACATTGTCACCTTCCAGCGGATTTACATTAAAAGGAAGTGGCGCCGGAACGGCAACTCAGAATTATGTTTTTGTTGGAAAACCATATAACGGACGTATTACCAATACCGTAACACCAAACAACATTAATCTCAGCGGAAATCCATATGCTTCCGCTTTGGATGCCGAATTGTTTATTGCAGACAACGCAGCGGCAACAAACGGTTCCGTTTATTTCTGGGAACATTATCCAACCAATGCCACACACGTACTGCAACAATACCAGGGCGGTTATGCCACTCGTAATCTTGCCGGTGGAACCCCTCCTGTTTCGCCTCCGGGCATAAGCGGACAAGGATCCAGCTCTCGTGTTCCGGGGCGTTATATCCCGGTTGGACAAGGTTTCTTTATTCATGCCAGTTTTCTGGGTGGAACGATTGTATTTGACAACAACCAAAGAACCTTCGTAAAAGAAGATGCTGCCACGTCGAACGTAATGTTCCGTAACACCAATACCGCTGTAACGGCAATGCCGGCTTCAGATCATTTTAACAATAACGACAACGATCCGGTAACGGTGACTTCAAACAGTAAAATCCGTTTAGGCTTTACGTCGCATACCGGTAACCACCGTCAGATTCTATTGGCTTTTATGGGCAATCAGGCTTCAGATGGATGGGATTACGGTTATGACGGTGTGGTAATCGACGACGATTTACCACAGGACATGTTATTCCTGTTAGGAGACAAAAAACTGGTGATTCAGGGTGTAGGCCATTTTAACTCTAATTCTTTCTACCCGTTATACGTAAGAACGGATAATCCGGGTATTATAAAATTCGAAATCGATGCTTTGGAAAATTTCAACCCGGATCAACCAATTTACATCCACGATAACACGACCGGATATTTCTACGACATTCATAATTCGCCATTGGAAATAGCTGTTCCGGCTGGTGAGAATCAAAAACGTTTCTCCCTGTGTTTCGAAATGAAAAGGCTTTCGGTTACCGATAACACACTCGAAAACGTTACTGTAGCCTATCTACAGGGGACGAATCAGATTCGTATTAAAAACGACCTGGCCGATACTGTAATCGAACAAGTAAGCCTTTATAATGTTTTAGGTCAACAAATCAGTTCGTGGCAGACCAACACGCTGGAGCAGACCGAAATTTTGTTGCCGGTACGCAATGTCAGCGCCGGAACGTACATTATAAAAGTCGACACCAACAAAGGTTCTATCAGTAAGAAAACTATCATTAGATAACAAAAAGGCCTCGCATTTGAGGCCTTTTTTTATCGTTCTTTTAATTGTAAAAAAGTACCTTTGCACTCCATATCCACTATTCGCATGAAAACCTGTTTTATAGTCCTCTTTTGTCTTTTTTCCATTACCCTGACACGGGCACAGTTACAAGCCATTACCGATAAAACCGATTATCCGTTTTATATAAACCTGCCGGAACAGGAAGTGCTGGATCAAAAAGCACCGATTATCATTTTTCTACACGGCCGAAGTCTTTCAGGAACCAATCTTGAGAGAGTACGTCGTTATGGCGTATTAAAAGCAATCGAAAACGGTAAAAAAATACCGGCTATCGTAGTTGCGCCACAATTACCTTCCGGGCCTTGGGATCCGGATAAAGTTTTAAACGTATTGGAATATGTTCAACAAAATTACAACACCGATCCCTCGCGCGTATATGTCTGCGGAATGAGTCTTGGCGGATACGGAACCATGCATTTCGCCGGAAAATATGCCGATAAAATTACCGCAGCCGTGGCTATTTGCGGTGGTGGTAATGTAAACGATGCCTGTAAACTGGCTACGATCCCGTTATGGGTTCAGCATGGAAATAAAGATTTTATTGTTCCGTTATCGGAATCCAAAAAAATTGTAAAAGCGATCAAAGCCTGTAAACCGGATGCCGATGTTACTTTTACGATTATCCCGGGCGGAAATCACAGTAATGTGGAAAATATATTCCGGAAAGATGCCGTTTATGACTGGATGTTAAAACAAGTTCGGAAATAGAAATAACTCAAAATAAAAAAGGCTGTCATATGACAGTCTTTTTTATTTTACACCCTGTTTTACACCTGACAGGTTTCAAAAACCTGTCAGGTGTTTTACGTATTACAGCATGTTTTTTAACGCCTCAAGGCTAACTTTACGCTGTTCGCCCGAAGCCAGATCTTTTACTGCATATTCGTTATTTGCAATTTCTTCCGCGCCCACAATTACAGCATAGGGAATACCGCGTTTATCGGCATACTGAAACTGCTTTCCGATCTTGGCATTACTCGGATACAATTCTACTTTGATTCCCGCTTTACGCAATTGCCCGATCGCACGCATCGCATATAATGCTTCCGCATCTCCAAAATTCAGGAACAACGCACGCGAAGTTGCCGTAACCGTTTCCGGAAACAGGTTTAATTCTTCCAATACCAGATAAATACGATCCAATCCAAAAGAAATTCCGACACCACTCATATTTTTCAATCCGAAAATACCGGTAAGATCATCATAACGGCCACCGCCACCAATGGATCCCATACTTACGGTTTTGGGCGCCGATACTTCAAAAATAGCACCGGTATAATAATTTAAGCCGCGAGCCAGCGTTACATCCAAATCCAACGCGGATTTATCCAAACCTAAAGCCGTTACATTTTCGCAGATAAATCGCAATTCTTCCACTCCTTTTAATCCTTCTTCGGAAGTCGCTAACAAATCGGATAATTTTTCGATCTTTTCGGAAATCGATCCGGTAAAATGGAACAACGGCTGTACTTTTTCGATGGCTGCTTCGGAAATCCCTTTTTCGGACATTTCCTTTTTCACGCCATCCTCGCCAATTTTATCCAGCTTATCCAACGCAACGGTAAAGTCGATTAGCTTGTCTTTCGCTCCGATTACCTCGGCGATACCCGATAATATCTTACGGTTATTGATTTTAATCGTTACGCCATCCAATCCCAAAGCCGAAAACACACTGTCGTACAATTGTACCAGTTCCACTTCCTGCCATAGCGAAGTCGATCCCACTACATCGGCATCACATTGGTAAAACTCTCTGAAACGTCCTTTCTGAGGTTTATCCGCACGCCAAACCGGTTGAATCTGATAGCGTTTAAACGGGAATTCAATTTCATTCTGATGTTGCACCACATAACGCGCAAATGGAACGGTTAAATCATAACGCAACGCTTTTTCCGAAATCTGAGCCGTTAGCTTTAAACTGTCTTTTGTTTCCAGAAAAGCATCGTTAGCCTTAGCCAGAAAATCACCGGAATTTAGAATTTTAAAAATCAGACGGTCGCCTTCTTCACCGTATTTCCCCATAAGGGTTTCGGAATTTTCAAAAGAAGGCGTTTCGATCGGTTGGAATCCGAATCGTTCAAAATTGGATTTGATCGTGCTGAATATATAATTCCGCTTTGCCACCTCTAACGGTGAAAAATCCCGGGTTCCTTTCGGTATACTTGGTTTCTGTGCCATTTTAGAATTGAAATTTGAATTGTAAAACATCGGAAAAGCAGTCAATACTTTCCGGTTTTCGTGTTTTGCAAATATCTTACTTTTTCAAATGATCTCCGTTCCCTTTTTAAAAAAAAGCGACACATTTCCGGCTCTTTTACCGCTTACTTCAGATCCGGATAGTATTCCTACACTTTTTAACGGATAGTGTGTAACAAAATCTGTATTTTAGTGACAAATTAGCATGATGTTCGGACTATTTAAAGAAAATACAAAAATCGCCTTAGGTGCCATCAAGAGTCAGTTGTTGCGTACCATTCTTACCGTAATGATTATCGCAATCGGAATCACCGCATTGGTAGGAATCCTAACTGTGGTTTCGGCCCTCGAAAATACAATTGCAAAAGATTTTGCGTCAATGGGTGCAAATACCTTTTCGATCAGTCAATACGATATGTCTTCGCAGATTAATAACAATGATCCGAATCGAAAAATAAATCCGATTATCAGTTATCCGGAAGCCCGTGCTTTTCAGGAAAAATACAATTATCCGTTATCGACCACTTCGCTTTCGTTTACCGCAACCAGTAAAGCCGAAGTAAAATACGAATCCCAAAAAACCGATCCGGAAATCACCGTTGTGGGTGTCGATGAAAACTTCCTACCGAACAAAGGACTGGAAACGACAAAAGGACGGAATTTCACCGGTTTTGATATCAAAAACAACAACTTTGTCTGCATTTTGGGTTCCGATTTTGAAAAAGGCCTTTTTAAAGACACCAATGCAATCGACAAAACAATTTCCATTCGCGGTGCCCGTTTTAAAGTGATTGGCGTATTAAAAGAAAAAGGTTCCACTTTTGGAAACAGTCAGGATTTAAGGGTACTAATCCCGAATCAGATTGCCCGTTCGCTCTTTTCCACACCAAATATCAATTACGACTTAAGTGTTATGATCGGTCAGAAAGAAATGATTGATCAGGCAGTTGACGATGCGATTATTACCATGCGTAAAATCCGCAAACAAAACCCGGTGGAAGAAAGCAACTTTGGAATCGAACGCAGTGATGATTTGATCAATACTTTATTATCCAATACGCAATTTTTAGGTTATATCGCATGGGGTGTTGGAGTGATTACCATTTTTGGTTCGTCTATCGCTTTGATGAACATCATGTTGGTATCGGTTACCGAAAGAACCCGCGAAATCGGCGTTCGTAAATCACTCGGTGCCAAAAAAAGCACGATTGCATGGCAATTTTTTACCGAAACGCTTGTCATCGGTCAATTGGGTGGACTGGTTGGTATCCTACTCGGAATTTCCGTAGGTTTTCTGATATCGGTCGCCATCAAATTTAGCTTTGTTGTCCCATGGATGGCTATTTTTGCCGCTTTTGCTACAACCTTTATTGTAGCAATCGTTTCCGGATTGTATCCGGCCATAAAAGCATCGCAATTGGATCCGGTAGAAGCCTTACGCTACGAATAAGAACCCCAAACGGCTTTGGTCATCCGATCGTTTTCGTAAATATCTTTGCGGAGTTCAATTTGTGTAAACGTATGGGTTTCCAGTAAATTTTGCATTTCCGGCCCAAGATATTGGTTGATTTCAAAAAACAACAATCCGTCGCGGTTCAGGTTTTTTGTAGCCAGTTCGGTTATTTTGCGGTAAAACAACAATGGATCGTGATCCTCCACAAACAAAGCGAGGTGTGGCTCAAATTCCAGTACGTTTTTCGAAATTTCCTGTTTTTCCAGGTGACGCACATACGGCGGATTCGACACAATAATATCGAACATCTCCGGCAGAATCGTTGTTCCTAGTATATCTTTATGCCAGAAGGTTACCGGCGCTTCCAACTGTCGGGCGTTTCTTCGGGCGACTTCCAGTGCTTTTTCCGACACATCGATCGCATACACTTCGGCTTCCGGCAGATTTTTAGCCAGTGAAACCGCAATACAACCGCTTCCGGTTCCGATATCCAATATTTTTATTTTCCGATCCCTGGGTAATCCGGATACCGAATTCAGAATCCATTCGACCAACTCTTCCGTTTCCGGCCGTGGAATCAGAACATTTTCATTGACATAAAATGACAATCCGAAAAATTCGGTTTCTTCAAAAATATACTGAATCGGTTTTTGTTCTTTTAACTGATGCAATACGGTTTCCCATTGCAACAATTGCATCCCATCCAGTTCGAAAGTGGGTTGCAAAGCCAGATCGAGGCGTGTCATCTGGTGAAAGGCTTCCAGCGTGATATAAAAAAAACTATCGATTTCCTTTTCGTCGTAAATCGATACTAATTCAGTTTTAAAATAATCGCGGTATTCTTTTAACAGCATCTTATAAATCTTTGATCATCCAAATCGGACACGAACTGTGACCGGTATCTCCCAGCGGCGTATCCAAATAATAAAATCCGGTTTTTTCGTATAATTTTCGGGCAGCTTCCATATTGGGCAGCGTTTCCAGATAGCATTGCGCAAATCCGAGCGCTTTTGCCTGTTCGAGGCATTTTTCCATCATCGCGGCGCCCAATCCCAATCCTCTGGATTCCGGAAGGAAATACATTTTTTGCAATTCGCAGATCGCTTCCGATCCATTTGCCAAAGGCGCTATTCCGGCAGTGCCGATGATTTTTCCGTTTACCAAAGCTACAAAATAAACCGAACGCGGTACCGCATAGGTTTCAAACATACAATCCAAAGCGGTATCAGCATAGGCTGTACCCACTTTTGGAACATTATGCTCAACTAAAACACTCCGGATTAGTGTTGCCACCGTAGCATTATCACTTTTTTTTATGGCTCGTATTTCGATTGTATTCATTTTTTGAGTAACTTATTTTTTGCAAATTAGTCTACAGGAATTACATTTGCCTGTTGCAAATCGTAGCGAATGTAAGCAGCTTGGCTGACAGTTCATAAACATTTACAAAAAAATTATAACATCAACAGGACATTTTCTTGAAAACGCACGAACAGTATATCAACCGTTGTATCGAACTGGCCCGAAACGGACTGGGGACAACCTATCCGAATCCGCTGGTAGGCAGTGTCATTGTACACAACGGTACAATTATCGGAGAAGGCTGGCATCAAAAAGCCGGCGAAGCCCATGCGGAAGTCAACGCCGTAAATTCGGTACAGGACAAATCGCTACTATCGGAAGCCACTATTTACGTGAGCCTGGAACCGTGTAGCCATTTTGGAAAAACACCACCGTGCTCTGATTTGATCATTCATCATAAAATCCCGAATGTTGTAGTGGGCACTGTGGATCCGTTTGCAAAAGTCGCCGGAAATGGTATCCGAAAATTAGTAGAAGCCGGAAAAAACGTCACGGTGGGTATATTGGAAAACGATTGCAATGAACTGAACAAACGCTTTTTTACCTTCCATCAGAAAAAACGTCCGTATATTATCCTGAAATGGGCCGAAAGTCAGGATGGTTTTATCGCACCGCTGCATAAAGACCAACAGGAACCGGTTTGGATTTCGAATACCTATTCCCGACAGCTGGTTCACAAATGGCGAAGCGAGGAACAGGCAATTCTTGTTGGCACACAAACGGTTATAGACGACAATCCGAAATTAAATACAAGAGACTGGTCCGGTAAGGATCCTGTCCGAATCATATTAGACAGAACAGGACGGATTCCTGACAATGCTGCCGTAAAAGACGGCTCCGTTACAACCATCCTCTTTACCGAGGTTGAAAATATGCAAAATACCGCTTCCCTTTTTTTTGAAAATTGTATCTTTGATATGAAACTTCCCCATACGATTATGGCAGCACTTTACCGGCACGATATTCAGTCGTTGCTGATTGAAGGCGGTCTACAGACATTACAGTTGTTTATTGATGCTGGATTATGGGATGAAGCACGTATTTTTAAAGGCGCTATAATGCTAAACGAAGGTGTAAAAGCACCGGTTTTAAAAGGTACGATGATCAACCGACAGCAGATTATGAACGACGAACTTCTAATTTTCAGACACCATGATTGATACTATTATATTCGACTTTGGCAATGTTTTTATTAACCTGGCCGAAGAAGCCCCTTTCGAACATATGCGGAAAGCCGGGCTGGTTTGCTGGAACGAAGATCTGGACAACCTGAACAAGCGCTATGAAAAAGGAAAAATAAAAGAATCCGATTTCTTTGGCGGATTGCAAAAGTACATCCCAAACAAAAGTCTGATTGAAATCCGCGATGCCTGGAATGCCATTTTGCTGGATTTCCCTTTGTACCGACTGGAGTTTTTACAGAAATTATCCACCAAGTACCGGTTGTTTCTATTGAGCAATACCGACGCCACCCATATTGAAAAGTTTGAAAACAAGGTTGGGGAAACCTTTAGCCGCGAGTTTTATCAATGCTTCGAAAAAGTCTATTTTTCGTTCGAAATTGGCCTTAGAAAGCCCGACCCTGAGATCTTCAACTACATCATCAATAAACACGAATTATCCCCTAAAAGAACCCTTTTTGTAGACGACAACAAGCACAATACCGATGTGGCCGCCAATTTAGGTCTTAACATCTGGAACTTACAGGTAGGCAAAGAAGATGTCGTTGATTTGCTGGATAAAAACTGGTAATTTTTAGCATTGGAAAAAGATACATACAAAACCCTGGCCGCTCCTTCGGAAGCGGTTCTTTATAAAGAAAAAAACAGTAAATTTTTTGGTTACGCCTTTCCAATCACTTCGGAAGACGACATCAAGCCCCTATTGGACGATCTTAGAAAGCAGCATCATTCGGCGCGCCATTGGTGTTATGCCTTTCAAACCGGTACTAACAAAGTCTATTTTCGCGCCAACGACGATGGCGAACCCAACAATTCGGCCGGCATGCCCATCTATGGACAAATACAGTCTTTTGATGTGACAAATGCACTCGTAGTTGTGGTCCGTTATTTTGGTGGAGTCAAACTGGGAGTAGGCGGATTGATCGCTGCTTATAAAACAGCTGCGCAAATGGCATTGGAAGTTTCGGACATTATCGAAAAAACGATAGACATTCACTACCTGATTCGTTTTGATTATAAAAACATGAACAAAGTCATGCGGGTCATTAAGGAAAAAAATCTGGATATTATTTCACAGAAAATGGAAATGAGTTGCGAGATCGAAATTGCTACGCGAAAAAAAAATGCCGAAATGATTTTCGACATTTTTTCGAATCTTTATGAGGTTGAAATTCTCGAAAAAGAATAAGTTTTTTAATTTTCAACAAAGGCGGTTAACTTTTCCGTAACATAGGCCGGAGGCAAAGTCGGCCTGCCCGTTTTCATGTCCACAAATACCAAAACGGAGTTCCCCGTTGTTAATAACTCACCTGCTTCGTTGTATATTTCGTAGTCAAATTCAATCTTCACAGAGGTCTGACTTTTAAAGATTGTTTTCACCGTCAGCATATCATCATAACGTGCCGGTTTTCGATAATTCATGCTTAGCGAAACTACCGGAAGCATAATTCCGTTTTCTTCCATCCATTTATAAGAAAGTCCCAGATTTCTAAGCCATTCCACGCGTCCCATCTCAAAATACTGCGCATAATTACCGTGATAAACGACTCCCATTTGGTCCGTTTCGGCATAACGGACGCGAACCTGAAATTGATATTCTTTCATATTAATTTTTTGTTAATTTATTTTAAAAAGATTTTTAAATGTACTTACAATTTTTTTTTCATAAAATCAATATGACTTATATTTTTTTTTTGGGAAAATTGTCCACATATTTGTCTCTCCAATTTCAGCGAAAGTATCAGACTTTTGCTTTTTGCATTCAACATAAAAAAAACGTTAATTATGCCCGAATATATGAATAAAACTGCGCAATCGGTATGGGATAACTGTCTATCGTTCATAAAAGACAATATTCAGGACCAAGCATATAAAACATGGTTTGAGCCAATCAAAGCTGTTGAGCTTACTGATAACGCATTATATATTCAGGTACCTAGTAAATTTTTCTATGAATGGTTGGAGGAGCATTACGTAAAATTACTGAAAGTTGCCCTGACAAAAGAACTTGGTGCGAGCGCAAAGTTACTTTATAAAATTAAAATGGAAAACACTTATGGCAACAAACAACCGTTTACCGAACAATTGCCAAGTGTTAGCCGTCCACAGGTAAAACCTCAGGAAGTTGACGTACCGATTCAGAATAAAAATCCGGAACTTAAAAATCCGTTTATTATCCCGGGAATCCGAAATGTAAAAATCGAATCCCAATTAAACTCCAATTACAGCTTTGACAATTTCCTGGAAGGAGAATCCAACCGCCTGGCGCGTTCTGCCGGAATGGCCGTAGCCAACAAACCTGGAGGAACCTCTTTTAATCCACTATTGCTTTTTGGCGGTGTTGGATTAGGAAAAACACACCTTGCTCATGCTATTGGTGTTGAAATCAAAGAAAAACACCCAGAAAAAACCGTGCTATACATTTCAGCAGAAGTGTTTACACAACAATATATTGATTCCGTTAAAAAGAATACCCGTAACGACTTTATCCATTTTTACCAACTAATTGACGTACTCATCATTGACGACGTACAATTCTTATCCGGTAAAGCAGGAACACAAGATGTATTTTTCCATATTTTCAACTATTTACACCAAAATGGTAAACAGGTAATCCTGACTTCCGACAAAGCACCGGTAGACATGCAGGATATCGAACAGCGTTTGCTTTCCCGTTTTAAATGGGGACTTTCGGCCGAAATCCAACAACCGGATTACGACACCCGAACCGCTATCCTTAAAAACATCCTGTACCGTGACGGGGTTGAAATGCCGGACGAAATCGTAGAATATGTAGCCAAAAATATCAAAACCAACGTACGGGAACTCGAAGGTGCTATTATTTCATTAATCGCACAATCGTCATTTAACAAACGTGAAGTAACGACCGAACTGGCCAAACAGGTTGTGGAAAAATTCGTGAAAAATGTAAAACGCGAAGTTTCCATCGATTATATTCAAAAAGTTGTATCCGACTATTTCCAGTTGGATATTGAAACATTACAATCGAAGACCAGAAAACGTGACGTCGTTCAGGCGCGACAACTGGCTATGTTTTTTGCTAAAAAATTCACCAAGGCTTCTTTGGCCAATATTGGATCACAAATTGGCGATAGAGATCACGCGACTGTATTGCACGCCTGTAAAACGGTTGACAATCTGGTTGCCACCGACAAACAGTTTAAAAAATACGTAGACGATATACACAAAAAGTTATCCCTATAACCAATGCCAACAAAAATTCTGATGGTTTGCCTGGGGAACATTTGCCGATCCCCTTTAGCTGAGGGAATCTTAAAAAGTAAACTCCCAACAGATACTTTTGAGGTCGATTCTGCCGGAACCGGAGGATGGCATGCCGGCGAACTTCCGGACAAACGTTCGATTCTTACTGCTAAAAGCAAAGGAATTGACATTTCCGATCAGCGGGCCAGGCAATTCAAACTGATCGATTTTCAGAATTTTGACTATATTTTCGCCATGGATAACTCCAATTATAAGGACATTATCCGACTGGCACCGGACGAAGCCTCCAAAAGCAAAGTCAGACTTATCCTAAACGAATTATATCCCGGTGAGAATATCCCCGTTCCCGATCCTTATTATGGTGAACAAAACGGCTTTGAACAGGTTTTTAACCTACTTGATAAAGCCTGCGATATTCTTGCAAACAAATTAAAAAAACAACATCTATGAAAGCGGCGACTTCTTATGGCAAACTATATCTCATTCCTACGACTCTGGGCGAAATGAACCCGGAAGATGTTTTGCCGCAAACCATAAAAAGAAGTATCGATTTTATAGATCACTATATCGTTGAAAACGAAAAAACGGCACGCCGTTTTATAAAAAGTGTTTATCCTGAAAAAAAACAGCCGGAATTAAAAATTTCCGTACTGAACAAGCATACCGAAACTTCGGAGCATCATGCTTTTATACAGCCGCTTTTAGAAGGTCAGCATATCGGATTGATGAGTGAGGCCGGTTGTCCCGGTGTTGCCGATCCCGGGGCTGCAATTGTAAAACTGGCACATGAAAAAGGAATACAGGTGGTTCCACTTGTTGGCCCTTCTTCTATTTTACTGGCTATTATGGCTTCCGGAATGAACGGACAGAGTTTTGCCTTTAACGGTTATCTTCCTATTGATAAATCGGATAAAAAACAGGCGCTGAAAAATTTCGAAAAGCTTTCGTCTGATAAAAATCAGTCGCAACTTTTCATCGAAACGCCCTACCGAAACAATAAACTTTTTGAAGATTTATTGCAGACCTTACAACCTGGTACGCACCTGTGTATCGCCTGCGACATTACATTACCAACCGAATTTATCAAAACCCGAACAGTTAACGAATGGAAAAAAAATAAGGCCGATTTACACAATCGACCTTGTATTTTTATTATTCATAAAATGAATTAATTCATTTTAACCTTTGCATTGGGATTGGCCACAATGTTTGAGGTATCATACCCTCCGAATTTTCTAAGGTAACTTTTTAACGAGGTTCCGAAACCATCGGTAAACCCGTTATTACCATTGCTTTTAAGAAAGCTTTTCACCGAACCTGCGCCACCTAAGTGGGCTGCGGCAAGAATACCCGATTCGGTTATTTTCACACCTTTAATCACTTTTCCTTCATAACGGTCGATTTCCTTACGGAGTTCCCATTTATTTCGCGCTAAAAGTGCTTTAAAGGCTTTTTCCTGCATTCTTGGGTTTTTTAGAAACCCGGCAACATCATAAATACCAACCGTTCTTAAAGTGCTCTTTCCGAACTGGTATTTTCCCATATAACCAAACGGATTCACCAGGTTATACAATCCGAGCGATTCTTTAATAGCGATCGCCTGCTTAAAACCTACGTATGATTTACCGGTAAATGGGAAATTAAAAAATACTTTGCTGGTTTCTTCTTCGGTGGGAACTAAATACGTGATTACTTCATCATCCTCAATATGGAATCCTTCTAACTTTTCTACTTCGAAGACTTTAAATCCTGAACTGATTAAGGTGATTAGGAGTATCAATCCTAAAAAGTACGTCCATTTTTTTATCATAAATTTTGATTTCTCAAGCCCTGTCACCATCTTGAAATTTCCGTTTGCAAATATAAGACAATTTTTATAAACCTGAAAATCAAGCTGTTAAAGTTATCTAAAAATAAACTTAACAACAACCTAACGCTTGCTTAACGCCCTGAAACCGCTGGCTCCCAATGGATGAGCCATGATTTTACCGCATTCCAAAAAACCAAAAAAATGAGCCAAAAATGTTTTTTGCAATGCAGCTACGGCAGGAATAAAGATTTGGACTAAATAAATATAATGCTGCTAACTCCCAAAAAAACAAGGCCTTCCGAACAAATCAGAAGGCCTTAATTTTTTTGCTTTAGCTTTTTTACTTATCGGTTGATTCCCTGTTTGGCCAACCACTCCACATATTTCTTTTTATTAACACCATGCTGCGCTAAAGTCGACGCAAATTCGTGATATCCGAACTTCTCCACGCTCGCACAGAAGTAGATATAATCGTGTTTTTCAGCATTTAAAACCGCATCGATTGCATTGATATCCGGCATCGCAATTGGTCCCGGCGGTAAACCGGTATGAATATAGGTATTATACGGAGAATTGATTTTAAGATCTTCATACAACACTCTTTTGATCACACGATCAAAATCATTGGATTCTTTTTTTACCGCAAAAATAACCGTCGGATCCGCTTGTAATGGCATATCCACTTTTAAACGGTTCAGGTATACTCCGGCTACGCGTGGTCGTTCATCAATTTTAGCCGTTTCTTTATGTACAATCGCAGCCAAAGTCGACACTTCGATTGGTGTTAACCCTAAGGCCTTGGCTTTTTGCAAACGCTCCTCATTCCAAAATTTACGGTATTCTTTGATCATCTTATCACGTACCTTAGTAGCGGTTGTATTCCAGTAAAACTCATAGGTATTTGGAATAAACATACTCAAGATGTTTTCTTTATTGAAACCGTTTTCAGCCATAAAAGTCGAATCGGTAAACGTATTCGTCAATGTAAGACTATCCGGTTCGATCTGACTCGACAAACGCTCTACCAGTTTCCCTAAAGATTCCTGGTTATTAAAGGCCATTTTTACCGGTACGTTTTTACGAAGGGAACGTACGATATCAAAACTACTCATTCCTTTTGTTAACAGAAATTTCCCGGAAACCACATTTTGCTCATAGCCTCTTTTGGACGCCACAAAGTCAAAATGTTCCATATTTTCAATATAAGGTTCTAATATTTTTTGCACTTGCGGATAGGTCGCATCTGTCGGAACATAGACAAATGTTTCGTTTTCGGAAAATTTTGTATTAGCCGAAAATACTTTGTTATACAGTACATAACCGTAAATCAAAGCAACGAATAGCAATACTACCGAAAAAATGCTGATGATTTTTTTTACTTTCAAAATAAAATACGATTTAAGATTGATGAATTAACTGATATATCCCTTCATCGGTGAACTGATGCCCTGTTCGCACCCAGTCTTTTTTTACCCCGATACATTGGAAGCCAAAAGTAGTAAAAAGCTTGATACTCGCTACATTTTCCTGGCTAATATTTGCATACAACTGGTGCAGTTGTAACTGACTGAATCCGTAGTCGATAAGCAATTGCAAAGCCTCTTTTCCGATTCCGCGGTTTCGGTCTTCATCACTTTTTATAACGATCCCTACTCCGGCTCTTTGGTTCTTCGGATCAAAATCAAAAAGGTCGATTAATCCAACAGCTTCAAAAGTTCCTTTCCGGCAGATTGCCAGTCGCAGTTGTTTGGCTTCATAAATGTCCTGTTGTGCATTTTCCAGATACTGTCGGACCAGGAAACGACTGTAGGGCGTCTGGGTATTACTCACCTCCCAGATACTTTCATCATTTTCGATCGCGTATACAAATTCCAGATCCTCCGGTTCAAGTGCCCGTAGGTAAATGGTAGTGCCGGTTAAGGTTATCACGTTTTATAGATTTATTTCACCGTTAAAAACAAATGTAGCCGGACCTTTCAGGAAAACATCGGTATAAAATCCGTTTTTTTCGCGGAAACTCACTTCCAATTGTCCGCCTTCCACATCGAGCGTGATCACGGAACTATCGGTTTTTCCTGTAGCTTTCATGGCGATGGCTACTGCTGTTACTCCGGTTCCGCAGGATAAGGTTTCGTCTTCCACACCTCTTTCGTAGGTTCGCACCGCAAAACGATCGTTCCCTACCTGGGAAACGAAGTTTACATTACTCCCGGGTTTCCCATACAACTCACTGTATCGGATACGCGCGCCTTCGTTTTTTACATCAAATATCTTCAGATCGTCCACCAATTCTACATGATGCGGCGAACCCGTGTTTAGAAATACGTGATTCGAATGCTCTTCGACCATATCTACATCTTTCATTTGTAGCGCTACAATTCCTTTTTCATCAATCGTGGCATGATGCAATCCGTCGGTTGCAATAAAAGTCGCCTGATTGTCTATAACGCCCAACTGACGGGCAAAAGCAACCAAACAACGGCCACCATTTCCACACATCGAACTTTCGTTTCCATCGGAATTATAATACACCATACGAAAATCGGTCGATTCGTCATTCTCCAACAGTATCAAACCATCGGCACCAATGCCAAATCGTCTGTCACACAAGGTATTAATCAGATTGGTATCATTTTTGGTGAAGATTAATTGCCGGTTATCAATCATTACGAAATCATTTCCGGTTCCCTGATATTTATAAAATTGTATTTTCATTTATACGGACCAATAAAGGTATTTTTTAAGACGTAGCATTTATGAGTAAAACGCCTGTTTTCTATTATTATTACGAAGTTACGGATAAACAAAAGTACAAATATTAATGACACGTTAAAGATTGTTAAACGGGAGTTAAACCCTTTTTTTGAATTGTCGAAGTTTATAATTTTACTGTTAAATAATTAAATATGCCAGCGAATATGAAACGATTATCAAGTTTATTCTTAGTCTCCCTGTTAAGTGGAGCTACAACTCTGGGAGCTTACAAACTCTTTTTTGACCCATCTGCTCCTGCTGATTCCCAACTTTCTATCGCGCCCAACTATACCCGAAATGTTAGCCTTGGCGCTGCCGAAAATTTAGATTTTACCGCAGCTGCTGAAAGTGCCGTACATTCGGTTGTACACGTGAAAAATGTTTCTGTATCTAAAATCCCGACGAATCCTTTAATGGAGTTTTTCTACGGTTACCGTGGTGACCAACAACAAACCCAGATCGGAACCGGTTCGGGAGTTATCATTACTCAGGACGGTTATATCGTAACCAACAATCACGTAATCCAGAATGCAACCGATCTGGAAGTAACCTTAAACAACAATAAGACCTATAAAGCCCGACTGGTTGGAACCGACAGCAAGATGGATATTGCCTTGTTAAAAGTAGATGCCGATGAAAAACTACCGTATGCCACTTTTGGTAATTCCGATAATATTAAGGTCGGCGAATGGGTTTTGGCCGTGGGTAATCCGTATAACCTGACATCGACTGTCACCGCCGGTATCGTGTCGGCAAAAGCCCGTAATTTGGCTAATAATGGTATTCAGTCTTTTATCCAGACCGACGCTGCCGTTAATCCGGGTAACAGTGGTGGTGCTCTGGTAAACACCCGTGGCGAACTGATCGGAATCAACACGATGATTTCATCCGTAACCGGATCATATGTCGGCTATTCTTTTGCTGTTCCATCTAACATCACCCGCAAAATCATCGAGGATTTGATGGAATACGGTAATGTACAACGCGGCGTATTGGGCGTGGAAGGTACCGAATTGAACAGTGCCGCTTCGAAAGAATTTGGCGTAAAACTAACACAAGGTTTTTATGTAACCACTGTTTCTAAAAAATCGGGCGCTGAAAAAGCCGGATTACGAAAAGGCGATATTATCGTACAACTGGACAATCAGCCGATTAATTCGTATGCCGATATGTCCTCTTATATCAACACCAAACGTCCGAATGATGTGGTAATTGCCGGAATCATTCGCGAAGGCAGCCGTAAAGATGTCAAAATAGAACTAACCAAACGCGAGTTACTAAACTACGACTTTAACGGTCTGGAACTGGAAGACATTGGTCCGGCCGAGAAAAAAATGTTTAACATTAATTATGGTGTCAAAATAAAAGACATCACCAGCGGCAACCTGTTAAAATATGCAAACGACCTGAAAGGAAGCATCATTCTGAATGTAGACGGCGCGAAGGCCACCGACATCGAAACAGTGTCGCAGGCACTATCCCGAAAAGGCGAAGGACAATCGGTTCGAATGGAACTGATTACCCGAAAAGGAGCCTTAGTACAAGTGATCACCCAATAAAAATCCTCCCAAAATAAACCCTGCTTTTTAGCAGGGTTTTTAATTTTAAAAAAGTTGCATTTTGCAAAAATAAATTCAGTAAAAATCAATACTTTTGCACCAATTTTATTTAACAACACAATCCTAACTTTTTAACTATAATGAACAACAACAGTGCTGTTTACGAGAAAGAGTTGGCTTTTCAGGCAGACAGAAGAAGAGCCGGCGTTGAATTTATCAAAATCATTAGCGACCTATGGTATGACAAGTCTATTGAATTGGTTCTTTTCAGAAACCAATTGATCGACCGAAATGTAAGCGACATCATCAACTTACATGAATATGCCGGTGAATTTGTTCAAAAACCAATCAACATTTTTGATTCTGTGGAGATCGCCAGAGCTATCGAAGCTTTGGATTTACCTCCTTCCCGAATTGACATCGGTAAATTAACATACGAATACCATTTAGAAGACGATAAATATAACGACGCTACTGCTTTCGTAGTAGACAAGCTGAAAAACGCAAAAGAAACCAAAGATATCCAACCGAAAGATGTGGTATTATACGGTTTTGGTCGTATCGGACGTTTATTGGCCCGTGAATTAATGTCGAAAATCGGAAAAGGACAACAATTGCGTTTGCGTGCGATTGTTACCCGCGATAAAAATGATGCTGTTTTATTAGAAAAACGTGCTTCTTTATTGCGTTATGATTCCGTTCACGGTGATTTCGAAGGTTCCGTTACCGCTGATCCTGAAAACAATGCATTGATCATCAATGGAACAACTGTACATATTATTACAGCTAATGCTCCGGAAGAAATCGACTATACACAATATGGTATCAACGATGCGTTGATCATCGATAATACCGGTGCTTTTACAACCGAAGAAGCACTAAGCCGTCACCTTACTTCAAAAGGTGCCGACAAAGTATTACTTACCGCTCCAGGTAAAGGGGTACCAAACATCGTATACGGTGTAAACCACGCGGATTACAACCCGGATGAAGTAAAAATCTATTCGGCTGCTTCGTGTACTACGAATGCGATTACGCCAATCTTAAAAGCCGTTGAAGACACTTTAGGAGTCGTAAAAGGACATTTAGAAACGATCCATGCTTATACCAACGACCAGAATCTGGTTGATAACATGCACAAAAAATACCGTCGTGGAAGAGCTGCCGCTTTAAACATGGTAATCACCGAAACAGGTGCCGGAAGTGCCGTTGCAAAAGCGTTACCTGCATTGGCTGGTAAATTAACTTCAAATGCAATCCGCGTACCGGTTCCAAACGGTTCATTAGTAGTATTGAATCTTGAAGTAGGAAAAGAAACTTCTAAAGAAGGTGTTAACGACATCATGAAACAATACGCTTTAGAAGGTGAATTGGTTGAACAAATCAAATATTCATTAAACAACGAGTTGGTTTCTTCGGATATCGTAGGAACTTCTGCTCCGTCAATTTTTGACAGTAATGCGACAATTGTTTCTGCCGATGGTAAAAACGTAGTGTTATATGTTTGGTACGACAACGAATACGGATACAGCCACCAGGTAATTCGCCTGGCAAAATATATCGCTAAAGTAAGACGTTATATGTATTATTAATCGTTTGCTTTGCAACATGAGTATAACGCCCCGATTAATAATCGGGGCGTTTTTTTATACTTACCACTCACACCTGACAGGTTTTTAAAACCTGTCAGGTGTAGAAATCGCATAAAAAAAGGGCCGTCTTTTCAGACAGCCCTTTTACTATAGTTATGATTTGATTATGCTTTACCAGCAGCGATCAAATTCAAAGCAGAACCTGCTACAAACCAGCCAATCTGACCTTCGTTGTATGTATGGTTCGCCATGATGATATCTTTTGAACCATCGGCATGAACAAACTCTAACGTTAATTGTTTACCTGGTGCAAATTCTTTTAAATCTATGAAGTTGATGGTATCATTCTCCTGGATTTTATCGTAATCGGCCTCATTAGCAAACGTTAATGCCAACATACCTTGTTTTTTAAGATTGGTTTCGTGGATACGGGCAAATGATTTTACCAATACCGCTTTCACTCCTAAATGACGAGGCTCCATTGCAGCATGCTCACGTGAAGATCCTTCACCGTAGTTATGGTCACCCACAACGATTGAAGGTACTCCAGCCGCTTTATAAGCACGTTGTACAGCCGGTACTTCTCCGTACTCTCCTGTCAATTGGTTTTTTACGTTGTTTGTTTTTTGGTTGAATGCATTCACCGCACCAATCAACATATTGTTGGAAATATTATCCAAGTGACCACGGAAACGTAACCAAGGACCTGCCATTGAAATGTGATCCGTTGTACATTTTCCGAAAGCTTTGATTAACAATTTAGCTCCGGTAATATTCTCACCGTTCCAAGGTTGGAAAGGCGCTAATAATTGCAAACGCTCTGACGTTGGTGCAACTTCCACCTGAACTCCTGATCCGTCTTCTGCCGGCGCCTGATATCCAGGATCTTCAGCATCAAAACCTTTTTTCGGTAATTCATCACCTGTTGGTTCGTCTAGCATTACTTCTACTCCGTCTTCGTTGATTAACTTATCCGTTAACGGGTTAAATCCTAAGTCTCCGGCGATAGCCAAAGCTGTTACCAATTCCGGCGATCCTACAAACGCTAACGTGTTCGGGTTACCATCAGCACGTTTCGAGAAGTTACGGTTAAACGAGTGAACGATTGTATTTCTTTCTTCTTTTTCAGCACCTTCTCTATCCCACATACCGATACATGGTCCACATGCATTCGCAAATACGGTAGCTCCGATTTTATCGAAAGTATCGATAAATCCGTCACGCTCGATGGTATAACGTACCAACTCCGATCCCGGTGTGATTGTGAATTGTGCTTTTGTTTTTAATTTTTTGTCGGCTACCTGTTTTGCTAAAGATGCAGCACGGGCAATATCTTCGTAAGAGGAATTCGTACAAGAACCGATCAATCCGATTTCAACTTTTAAAGGCCAGTTGTTTTTCTCGGCTTCTTCTCTCATTTTAGAGATAGGCGTCGCTAAATCCGGAGTGAATGGTCCGTTTAAGTGTGGCTCTAATTCCGAAAGGTTGATTTCGATTACCTGATCGAAGTATTGTTCCGGGTTAGCGTATACTTCTTCGTCAGCCGTTAAATATTTTGCGATTCCGTTTGCAGCATCAGCAACTTCTGCACGTCCTGTAGAACGTAGGTAACGATCCATTGATTCGTCGTATCCGAAAGTTGAAGTTGTCGCTCCGATTTCAGCTCCCATGTTACAGATAGTACCTTTACCCGTACATGACATTGAAGTCGCTCCTTCTCCGAAATATTCCACGATAGCTCCCGTTCCTCCTTTTACAGTAAGGATACCGGCTACTTTTAAGATTACATCTTTTGGTGCTGTCCACCCTGATAATTTACCGGTTAATTTAACACCGATTAATTTCGGGAATTTTAATTCCCAAGCCATTCCGGACATTACGTCTACCGCATCCGCTCCTCCAACTCCGATAGCCAACATTCCCAATCCTCCGGCATTTACCGTATGTGAATCGGTTCCGATCATCATACCTCCAGGGAAAGCATAGTTTTCCAATACTACCTGGTGAATAATTCCCGCTCCCGGTTTCCAGAATCCGATACCGTATTTATTTGAAACAGACGATAAGAAATCGAATACTTCGCTACTTTGCGATTTTGCTCTTGCCAAATCGGTTTTAGCATCTACTTTCGCCTGAATAAGGTGATCACAGTGTACCGTTGTTGGAACTGCTACTTTGTTTTTTCCGGCATGCATAAACTGCAATAAAGCCATCTGTGCCGTAGCATCCTGACACGCAACGCGATCCGGTGCAAAATCTACATAATCTTTTCCTCTTGTAAATGCCTGAGAAGGGGTTCCTTCCCAAAGGTGAGCATATAAAATCTTTTCAGATAATGTTAGCGGACGACCAACAAGTTCACGTGCTTTATCCACACGTTCAGCCATGTTTCCGTACACTTTTTTAATCATTTCTATATCAAAAGCCATACTATGAATGAGTTATGTTATTATTTGTTTGTTTACTTAAAGCGGTACAAATTTAATCAATCCTAATGAGATTTGAAAATTTTTAGTATTTCTTTAAATTCAAAGAATTATTATTTATAAACATTCTATTTTACTGAATATTTTTCAACGATTCCAAGAAATAACCTCGAAAAGCGATAAATTCATAATTTTTTAATTTTATATTGTCGATTCCTAAAAAAAACAACTCATTTACTAATAAATTCCAAAATCAGGACGTCCGAAAAAGCCCATAAACAGGTCGAAACACGTGTTTTTATCCGTCAAAAAAAGTGAAAAAAAATTTTATAATCGATCTGTATTTTACTTTCTGAGTGCCATTATCGGTTTTTCATAATAACGATACAACAGATAGCTTAGTAAAAAAGTAATCACAAGATATACCAGGGTAAAAAGATGCAATTGCCAATCCGGTAAAGAAATCGTATCGATCCAATATTTAAGCAATTGTAAAACAAGACTATAATGAATCAGATAGATCGAATACGAAATCAGACTTATCAGCGTAACGGGTTTTGCAAACCAGGATGGCGCCGTTCTCCATTCGGACAAAAACGGCAGAAATAACGCAAACGTAAGCGCGGTAATGGGCAAATAGAGTACATTCCAAAAGAACGGATAGTTTTCGATTAAAATCTGGAAAAAGCCGACTCCTACAAACATTAGCACAATCAGCAAACAACCCAAAGCAGCCATTTTCAGTTTGTGTTTTGACCAGAATTCCGAGTAATTCGTATACAACCAACTAAAGGCCATTCCGATTAAAATAGAATCTATTCTATAAATTACAACTGCTTTTAACGATACATTCCATTGCGTCAGCGTCGTATTGGACGTTCGGAAATGATATCCGATTTTGGCTCCTATAAATAGGAGAATCAAACCTAAAACCACTGCTAAAAAAAGACGGGATTTATTTTTCCGCGGAAACGCCAAAGCAGCTATAAAAAATGCCAGCGCGCCAATCAGATAGGCAAATTCCTCAACCGACAAGCTCCAGGATTCCGGAAAAAAGGCCGGCATGGTGGTCGCAAAATTTTGCAGAAAAAGAAAATAATAACCTGCGTGCTCCATTTGAAAACCGAACAAGAGTCCCAAACCACAATTCAACAGCAATATTAAATAGTAGTTAGGCAGTGTCCGAAACCATCTTCGCTGTAGAAAATAAAAAACCGTGGTACGGTTAAAGTCGGTCGTTACAAACAGGCGGTATAAAATGCCCCCGATCAGAAAGCCGCTTAACACAAAAAACAATTCCACCCCCCAAAACCCAAACAGCGTAAAGAGCTGTCCTAAAATTCTCGGGCAATCCGGATAAATCCATAATAAATGACCGCCCAAAACCATTAGGATTGCCGTAGCACGCATCACATCCAATCCGAAAATACGTTCTGTTCCTGTTCTTGTGGTCGCATTCATTTTATTTATCTATTTTTGTTTTATACTGCATTTTCTTATGAAAAAATCAAAGATATATAAATATTTTACAATCCTGATTGTCTTTATTTTAGCCGTGACCGGAATTGTATACTCCCAACTCACCAACCGGCATAAGGCAATTGCAAAAACACAGGTTTTACATTTTACCGGATTGCTGGACAGCGATTGGACAGTTACCAATGGCATACAGGAATACAAAATGCTATCACCTACTTTCCTTATCGACGGCATCTACAAATCGATGGAAGGCCCAAAAGCGTCCCGCTATATCCAACTGAATCAGACCGAAAAGTTATTATGGATTAAAGGTTTTGAAGTACAGGCGTTTGATGCCAACACGAATGCGCCGTTATCCAATGATTATATCTGTCATATGAATGTTGACATCAACGATGTAAAATATTATAATCACTGGCAGTTGGACGACCGTATCGGAAAACAATACCCACGTCTTACTTCCTTATCACAAGGTTTGGAGCGTTTTGATTTCCCGGAAGGTTATGGCGTTCCGATTATCGGCAATGATTTTCTTTTTGTTACGTCGCAGACTTTGAATCAGAATATCCCGGATATATTTAAAAAGGTAAAACACAAGATCACCGTTAAATACGACGCTTCTCAAAGTACTATAAAACCGTTAATGAGTAAAACCGTTTTTATACAATTGCCTTTCGACAAGCACGATCCTTTTAAAGGCCCGTTGGATCCGGGAAGCAATCAGTGTATTCCTGTGGAAACCAAGAATCATACGTATGAAGATAAAAATGGAAACAAATTGTCCGGTCATTGGGTAATTCCGACCGGTATTGCCACCTATCGCAGTTCTATTACCGAACAATTACAGATTGCGGATAGTGCGCGCCTGCATTTTTCCGCGCCGCATGTCCATCCGTTTGCAACCGCGATCGGTATTTACGACAAGACCACCGGCAAGACTGTTTTTAACTGTAAGGTAACCAATTACAAAGACAAGATTGGACTAAAGGAAATCCAACCGTTCCATTCCGAAGCCGGCGTATGGCTTTACGGCAACCACGAATACGAATTGGTTTTAAACGTCAACAACACTTCCGCAGTGGAACAGGATATGATGGGCAGTATGTTTTTGTTTTTTTACGACCGCGAACTGGAAAAGAAAATCGCATCAAAATAGCGTGAACGCTGCTATAAACAAAAAGAGCCTTTTCGAAAGTATTGAAAAGGCTCTTTTTTTATTTTATTTTGTTTATTGCATTGCTATTTTATCTTCCTGATTAAAGTATTTAAAAAGCATTACTGCTGCGAGTATCGCTCCGGCCAACGATAGTAAACTTCCCACTGTTATCAGTTCGATTGCTTTAGAAGTTACTTCCGGAAACTTTCGATAATCGGATAGTACCGCCAGAAATAATCCAAAAGACACTAATCCTACAACCAGTCCTATAAAAATTCCAAAATAGCGATTTTTAAACACCAGTTGCGCCGCCATAATGGCCAGCACCACAATCATCAGGTAATTGATTTGTCCTTTTACAATGAGTGTTTCTACAAAACTGAAAACAGCCAGTCCCATCAGGATCAACTCCGGCAGATTTTTTACACTATTTTTCATTTGATAACAGTTTTTGGTTCGTTATAACAAAAACGTAAAAAAATAAAAAAAATTATAATAATTTCGCAACGATCATTTCTTCTGTAATTCCTTCCGCATCCGCTTTATAATTCTTAATGATACGGTGGCGTAAAATTCCGGTTGCCACTGCTTTTACATCTTCGATATCCGGCGAAAACTTCCCGTTTAAAGCTGCGTTGGTTTTAGCGGCCAAAATCAGGTTTTGCGAGGCTCGTGGTCCGGCTCCCCAATCCAGGTAATTTTTCACATAATCGGTTGCCAAAGCATTATCCGGACGTGTTTTACTGACTAAAGTAACGGCATATTCGATCACGTTATCCGCTACCGGAATACGACGGATCAAATGTTGGAAATCGATAATTTCCTGAGCCGTAAACAATGGATTCACCTGAACATTTACATCCGAAGTAGTGCTTTTTACCACTTGTACCTCTTCCTCAAAAGTCGGGTAATTTAATTTGATCGCAAACATAAAACGATCCAATTGTGCTTCCGGTAACGGATAGGTCCCTTCCTGTTCAATCGGGTTTTGGGTTGCCAGTACAAAAAACGGCAAATCCAGTTTATAGTGATGTCCGGCAATGGTTACCGCCTTTTCCTGCATTGCTTCCAAAAGCGCCGCCTGAGTTTTTGGCGGTGTACGGTTGATCTCATCTGCCAGGATGATATTGGAAAAAACCGGTCCTTTAATAAATTTAAAAGTCCGCGATTCGTCCAGAATTTCACTTCCCAGAATATCAGACGGCATTAAATCGGGTGTAAACTGAATTCGTTTAAAATCCAATCCCAAAGCCTGTGAAATAGTGTTTACCATTAATGTTTTGGCCAGTCCCGGAACACCTACCAACAAGGCATGTCCTCCGGCAAAAATGCTCAATACAATCTGGTTCACCACTTCTTCCTGACCCACGATAATTTTAGCGATTTCTTCTTTTAAGGCTTTTTGTTTCTGAACCAGGTTTTGAATTGCTGCAACGTCTGACATAATATTTTATCCGTATATATTAAATTAAAAAAGAGTTAGCTTTAAATTCATAAAACTAACTCTTTTAATTATTTTTTAAAAATTATTTTTTCAACCAGTTATTCGTGAATTTACAGTCTCTGTAATCTCCGTTGATTTTAATATAGGTTTCTTTAATTTTCTCTTCTGTCCATTTTGCAATGGCTTTAATTTGTTTTTCCTTTAAAGCCAATTCTTTAATTTTCAGATAATCTTTAGCATAATCGGCAGTATGCTCATCATAACGATTCGTAACCGTCATTAATTTATAATGTTTGGTTCCTTTATCGTCTGCATCAACCAATGGTAACGACACCGCTCCATCTTTTAAATCGGATACCTGACTGTAAAGTGCCGGATCCATTTTAGTCAATTCGAAACGGGTTTCCAATGTTCTTGGATTTACTAAAAGTCCACCGCTGTTACGGGTTTCTTTTTCATCGGATGAAGCTCGCGCCGCATCGGCAAACGAAATCTCACCACTTACAATTCGCTGACGGATTTTTTCAATTTTTTCCTTTGCTTCTTTCATCGCCTCATCCGATACTTTCGGGATGATCAAAATATGTCTTAAATCCAGTTCCTGACCACGGATTTTTTCCAAATAGATAATATGGTAACCGTAGGTTGTTTCAAACGGTTCGGAGATTTCTCCTTCAGCCAACGTAAAGGCAACATCTTTAAACTCTTTTACGAAAGGCGTTTTACGGGTAATTTTATAAAAACCTCCGGTTGGAACCGATGCTTTATCGTCCGAAAACAATACCGCTTTACTATAAAAACTGGCTCCGTTATCCAATACATCTTTTTTAATTTCACGCAGCTGATTCATCACCCTTTGTTTTTCAGCGTCTGAAATTTTAGGATTCACAACAATCTGTGCTACTTCCATTTCGGCTCCGAAAACCGGTAATTCTTCTTTTGGAATTCCTTTAAAGAACGTACGAACTTCTTCCGGTGTGATCTCTACTTCATCTACCACCTTACGTTGCATCTGCGACGTTAGTTTGTTCATCTTTACGATGTCGAAAAAGTACGTTTTAAATTCTTCCAGATTCTTTTTGTTGTAGAACTTCACTACTTTATCAATCGATCCTACCTGCTCTACCATCTGGTCTAACTGCGAGTTCATAAAGTCGTGTACTTCCTGGTCGGTCACTACAATACTATCCTGAACAGCCTGATGCGCGTATAATTTATCTTCCAGGAGTTTCCCGAACATTTCGCAACGCGTGATATTTTTAATGTCAATCCCTTGTGCCTGTAACTCGACAAATGTTTTGTCGATATCCGAATCCAATACAACATATTCCCCAACTACGGCTACCACTCCGTCAATCTTCTTTTTCGGGGTTTGCTGTGCCTGTGCTGTTCCGAAGAACGCCAGAGACAACCCGAAAATCAAAGCCGCCTTTTTATTTATAAACTTCATATTTCTTATTTTTAATGGCATCATTAGTGATCTCTTTTTCAAATTTCTTAATGTATTCTAATTTTCTGTTATTTAATAGTATTTGTTTTATCGTTGGGCTTATATATTCGAAAGGCGCCGTTTGGTTCCGATCTAAAACCTTATTCACTTTTACCAGATAAGCCGAAAGGCTGTCCTGATATTCATACGAGATTCCGTCGGTTATATAACGGTCCCGGTTATCCGGGTTTACAAACGGCAGGTTGCGATACACCTGATTCATATCGACCCAAACCGTGTCGTTAAAAGCATAGCTTTTAAATTGTATCGTCATTCCTTCCAATGCTTTTTTGTCTTCTTTACGGGATGAATTGAACCGGCTTCTGATGACTGCAAATTTAGGATTATCTTTGGTCAGATTGATATATTTCAACCGGACTAATGTCCCTGTTGTCTTGAAATTTTCTTTGTTTGCCTGATAATAACGCAACAATTCGTCTTTTGTTATCGTCGTATCAATAGCCTGTTTCACGACTTGCTCAATATAAGCCCCCGTATACAGATCGGTTGTGTATTGCTTGATCAAAACGTCAAAAGAGGCTTTTTCCTTATCGCTAAGATTCACTTCGGCCGCATCCATCAATAGTGTACGCGTTGCCCATCTGTCGATATAATTTTTAACAATCATCAGACTATCCGCTTTGGAGGTCCCGGCAGGAACCAATCCTTTGATTTCGTCTGCATACAGATAGGAATCGTTTACCCGCGCAATTGCTTCGGGCTTTTGTTTCGGTCGGATATAGTCGCAGGACCAAACCGAAAACACTATTAAAAACAGTACAGCGGCTTTATTCATCTATTTATTGCTGTAATTCCTGTTTTACCTCGCTAAATACACCTTTATCAATATTGATGGTAAACTCTTTTTTCAGTTCGTCTACCCATTTGCTTTCCAGGTATTGCTGGTAATCGTTAATTACTTTTCCTTTGGTTTCCTCAAATGTTTTGGGTCCTTTTGGCATTTTTTTAAGCACGTCGATTACGAAATAGTAATTTCCGTCTTTGATCACATCCGAAATCCCCACATTTAGTTTTGAGTATTTTGGTAAGGCTTCACTTCCTTCTTCGAAAACGCCGGTCTTCACCATAATAGACACTTTATTGTCTTTATTAAGTTGTTCTTTGATAAAATCGATAGATTTTTTCTTTTTCAGAAATTTTAATGTTTGCTGGATGGCATCCTGTTGTGTCGAAGAAAACACATTGGCCTCTACTCGCGGATGCCATTGGTAATTGGCAATGTTTTTTTCGTAGAACGCTTTTAATCCTAAGGTATCGGTTTTCGCTTTGTTCCAGATTTCTTTTTCCATCAGGTCAAACAATAGCAATCCGTCTCGGTATTCGTCCATTACGTTGGCAAATTCCGGATTTTCTTTTTCCAGATTGTCGTTGTAATAGTTCATTAACTGGTTGTGGATAAATTTACCATACAACTGGTCAACCACTTTCCCGATCGGGCGGATACCCCATTTTGTTTTTTGTTGTGTGTTGACAAAATCTAAAAAGTCAAGCGCACTTACTTTTTTATCTTTATTGATCACCAAAAGACTACCTTCCAATTCCGGAGTGGAAGCCGGTACTTCCCAGGCTTCTTCATAAAACTTGTCGGTTACTAATTTGGCTGCTTTTGCATATAGTTTTGGATTTTTCTCTACACTGTATTTTTTAGCCAGTTTTTCGCTTAACGAGGCATCGATCAGTTTGGAACGATCGTCTTTACGCACTCTGGATTCCATTTCCGTTTGTACATCAGCAAAACTGCGAACCGGGGATTTTTCGATCAGTTTGATAATATGCCATCCGAACTGACTTTGAAATGGTTCGGAGATATCGCCTGCATTTTTAAGTGAGAAAGCAACGTCTTCGAATTTTTCAGAACTCAACTCTCCCGATCCGAAACGTTGTAAATGCCCGCCTTTTCCGGCAGAAGAACGATCCTGAGAAAATTGTTGCGCCAGGCTTTCGAAATTTTCGCCCTGTTTGATTTTTTTATAGATATCTTCGATATTGTTTTTAATCGATTCTCCTTCAACCGGATTCTCGGCTTTCATCAGCATAATATGCGCAACGGAAACCTGTCCTCTGTTATCACGGATATCATTTACTTTGATCAGATGGTAACCAAATCGCGTACGAACCGGTAAGGACACTTCTCCTTTTTTGGTTTTATAGGCTGCCGTTTCAAACGGATATACCATTCTGAAAACCGAAAAATAACCTAAATCGCCTTTATTGTCTTTTGCAGAAGGGTCTTGTGAAAAACGAGCGGCTAAGTCATCAAAATTTTCACCGGCCACTGCTTTTTTGCGGATATCCATAGCCTGATTATAGGCTTTTAACGTATCGGCTGGCGATGCATTTTCATCGACCGTAATCAATATATGAGCGGCTTTGATTTCTTTTAGGGAACGTTGATAGGCTTCATCTACAAGCTCTTTGGTCACTTTTGTATCGGTCATGTAGTTCCGCGACAATTGCGTACGATACGATTTTAACTCCGCTAAATAATTGGCGTCATTTTGTAATCCCAGCTTGTTGGCTTTCTGAATTTTTAGTTTATATCCCAAAAACAAATCCAGATATTGATCCAGGTTTTTTTGCGACTCGTCTTTTACCAAATCCAGGTTTTTCTTGTACACCCGACTAAATTCGTCGGTATAATAAGGATGATTATCAATATTGAAAAGTACTTTTTTCGTTTTATCCTGTGCATACGACATCGCAGTCGCCGCTACACAAAGACCTAACAGAACATGTTTTAACCCCATTCTTTCAAAATATTTTAAATAATTTATAGTCTCGAAAAAAATCTGCAATCGCTTTCCTGATTGCCATTATACTAGTTGATTAGCAATCAACAAAAATAACAATTCAATTACATTATACAACTATGCGTTTTACTATTAACAAAAAATTATCGCGCCGGTCATACGCTGTAAGCTTCTTATTTTTAAACCGATTCAAAAGTTCTCATAAATTATAGCTACTTTTGCAGTCCTTAATTTTTGTTAAAATGAGCTTTCAAAAAGAAATTCAACGCAGAAGAACCTTTGGTATTATCTCTCACCCGGATGCCGGAAAAACCACATTAACGGAAAAACTGTTACTTTTTGGTGGTGCTATCCAGGAAGCAGGCGCTGTAAAAAGTAATAAAATCAAAAAAGGAGCGACTTCGGATTTTATGGAAATCGAGCGCCAGAGAGGGATCTCGGTTGCGACTTCCGTTTTGGCGTTTAACTATAAAGACAAAAAAATCAATATTCTGGACACGCCAGGTCACAAAGATTTTGCTGAAGATACTTTTCGTACTTTAACAGCAGTTGATAGTGTGATTGTGGTAGTCGACGTGGCCAAAGGGGTTGAAGAACAAACCGAAAAACTCGTGGAAGTATGCCGTATGCGTAATATCCCGATGATCGTTTTTATCAACAAATTGGATCGTGAAGGTAAGGATGCTTTTGACCTGATGGACGAAGTGGAAAAAAAGCTGGGTTTAAAAGTAACACCGCTTAGTTTCCCTATCGGTATGGGATACGATTTCAAAGGAATTTACAATATCTGGGAAAAGAATATCAATCTTTTTGAAGGTGACAGCCGTAAAAATATAGAAGAAACCATTGCTTTTTCGGATATCAATAGTCCGGAACTGGAAAAAATAATTGGTGAAAAACCAGCTGCCAAATTACGTGAGGAACTGGAGCTTATCGATGAAGTATATCCGCCATTTGATCGCGATGCTTATCTTGAAGGAAACCTGCAACCGGTATTTTTCGGTTCGGCTTTAAACAATTTCGGGGTTCGCGAAATGCTGGATTGTTTTATCGAGATTGCGCCATCACCAAGACCGAAAGATTCGGATACGCGTAATGTAAAACCGGACGAAGACAAATTTTCCGGATTTGTGTTTAAAATTCACGCCAATATGGATCCGAAACACCGCGACCGACTGGCGTTTATTAAGATCGTATCGGGTGTATTCGAACGAAACAAACCGTATTTACACGTGCGTTTGGGTAAAAACCTGAAATTCTCAAGTCCGAATGCCTTTTTTGCCGAAAAGAAAGAGATTGTAGATATTTCGTATCCGGGTGATATTGTCGGATTACACGATACCGGAAACTTTAAAATCGGTGATACGCTGACAGAAGGGGAATTAATGAACTTTAAAGGAATTCCGAGCTTCTCGCCGGAACATTTCCGTTATATCAATAATGCCGATCCGATGAAAGCCAAACAGCTTGAAAAAGGAATTGATCAACTTATGGACGAAGGTGTAGCGCAGTTGTTTACACTGGAAATGAACAACCGTAAAGTGATTGGAACCGTAGGAGCGCTTCAGTATGAAGTAATCCAATACCGACTGGAACATGAATACGGTGCTAAATGTTCGTATGAAAATTTCCCGGCATTTAAAGCGTGTTGGGTACGTCCGGAAGACACTAAAAACGAAGAATTTGCGGAGTTTAAACGAATCAAACAAAAATTTCTGGCAAAAGACAAATACGGGCAATTGGTATTCCTGGCCGATTCTGATTTTTCAATTCAGATGACACAGAGTAAATATCCTAGCGTAAAACTTCATTTTACATCGGAATTAAACTAAAAAAAAGACTTCTTTATAACAAAAAAGCGTAAACCAAAAGTTTACGCTTTTTTATTGTTTAACACATTTAATTTAATGGTATATTTTAACACATTGTCGGTATTTTTGCTATTTTTATGCACCCTAATTAAATTTTATGAGCACACTGCTACAAAAAAAATGGATGATTATCTTTTTGCTATTCTCTTATATTTCGTTATTCGCGGAAGAATTATCACCCAATGATCCTCCGGGTGATGAGGATCCTGATCCAACTAAAGTTCCTATTGATCAGTACACATTACTATTGATTATTGTAGCCATCACGCTGGCTTTCTTCCTGATCCGAAAACAATACAGAAAAACAAATAATGCATAAAAAAACCGGCTAAGCCGGTTTTTTTTTATTTTTAGTTACGAAGCGCTGCTTTTCTTTTATTGATCACAAATAGTGCAAAAGCGATCGCGATAAATGCCATCCATAACAAATAACCATTAATCGGTGTTCCCGGAACATCCAGTGGATTGTCATCTCCAGGATCTCCAAAATCTCCAGGATCCTCCTCTGCAAATGCTACAACATTAGTCAATAATGTAAAAATAAAAATGTAGCTGTATACTCCTATCTTCTTCATAATATATGGGGATTAAACCGGGTAGGACAAACTATCCATCCTACCCGATTTGTATTTTATTTAATAAATTACTTTAACTGTTGTCGTTTTATTATCTTCAGCCGTAACCTGAACCAATAACACTTGTTGTGCTACAGAAAGATCTGAAATCACCAATGTATTGTTGTTCACTTTTGCTTTTTGATATACTAAACGCCCGTTGATATCGAAAATAGCTACCTCTTTGATCGATGTATTTTTAGTTTCAATATGTAATGTTGCATTTTGTTTGTATACTACCACTGCATTTGCATCCAATGTTGCATCGATCGTTCCCAATGTAGTTTTGTACACTATCTCAAAACGGTTATCGAAAGTTCCTTCTGCCGATGCAAACGTATACGCTCCGTTTTTCAGGTTGTGTAATGCTCCGTTGTTGGCATTATCTTTTAAATAAACTTCCTGATTTCCGGTGAACAATCCATCAAATGAAGACAATGCGATGGTGTAATTTCCAGCTGTAACTGCTTTAAATCCTAAGGTTACCACATCGTTGTCGTTAAACGGCAACGCACGTCCCTGAATCGTATAGTCGGCTGCTTCAATTTTCGAAGACAAACGGCTTCCCGTGTTTCCAAAAGCCAATCCGTCGTATCCTCTGTCTACTCCTGCTGTAGCACCTTGTGCATAGGCTACTAAGATTTGATTGAAAGCTGTTCCGGAATCGTTGGTTAAATCCAACCAGATTCGGTGTCTTTCGATTTCTTCTGTTGGCATAGCGGCATTCATTCCAGCCACGCCTCTAAAGAATTGATTGTTGTTATCTGCCGTACGCATGGTATTGGCAAAGCTTACATTTCCGCCAGCCGGTAAGGATTTTACAAGGAATCCTTGTCCTACCTGAATTTTACCGTTTGGTACATTGGCCGGAACTCCTGAAGTTCCCAAAGTAGCCGCTACTCCTCCCGATCCCGGTGTCCATGTTGCATAGTTGGTTCCCGCCGGGAATTGCCCCTGAGCGTTCATCGTTAATGTATGTGCGTAGAAATATAACGTTCCGTCGATCGTTACGTTATTATTTAAGAAAGTCGTTCCGTCGATAACCGATGGGTAAGGGTTTCCTACAAGGTTGTATCCTGTTCCGGTTGTTTCTAATGTGAATGTAACGTTTCCGTTATTTGGTTTTCCTACAAAAATCCCTTCCCAAGCCGCAGCCGGAGATGTCTGATAATTGTTTGGTGCTCGTACTGCAAATCCTTTACCCGGTACAAATGTAGAAGTAGCAGTTAAACCTGTATTCACATAAGTATTAGTCGTTGTCTGATAGGTATAGAAACGGTTTGTTAGCGTGTTTGGCGAGAAACCAAAAAGGTTTTGTCCTTCTACCGGTGCGGACCATAATGTATGATCAAGTCTTACGATTGGTGCAGAATTTCGGTGTACGGTTACGGCACCAGTATTTGCGATCGCGTTTGTTTGGATTAGGTTGGCGTTGTTTTCGATTACGAAATCAGCTGCCGTCATGTTGTTTACCACATCGTTCACAACGGTAATATTTGTTCCAGATGCCAAACGGAATGATCCTGAGTTTAACGTTAGTTTTTTAGCGGTAAACACGCCGTTCGTGTTGGTGTTATAGGCTCCGGCAATAACGGCTTCAATTGTTGCAGTAGGTCCGCTAACATTAGTCCATGCCGTTCCATTCCAGGTTACGGTTGAGAAAGCTGTCGTTACATCAATTACGTTGGAATTCGCCGATGTTGTCGATGCATTTTTTGCACGAACTCTATAGTGGTAGGTTGTATTCGGGTTTAATCCGGTTACCACATAAGAAGTAACATTACCCACATTCAGATCCTCATATCCAGCTACAAACGAAGGCGTTACAGAGGCATAATTAATCGTTAGCTCATCGATATAACCAACTCCGCTTCCGTTTTCAAGTACGATTTTCACATCGTTTGCGGTTTCGTTAACTGCTACGGTATATTCGTCAAATACGTTATCTAACGGTAATGATTCCAACAAAGTAGTCACTCCATTTACGATTTTACTTACTTTTAAAGTACTGGCACTTGATCCTCTTTTAGCAAAGAACGTTACCGATGTCACTTTTGAAAAACTTGGTGATGTCATTTTACCATCACTAGCACGTAACTGCGCTCCATATCCGTCATAGGCACTAGACACAGCCGCTCGTAAAACCGCATTTACACTCCAACTACCTGATGTAAGTGTTACTGTTCCGGATCCGTAACTAGAAGTACTTAATCCTGTTTCAAATGATTCCAAAATATTAGCTGTACCTGTTGTTCCAAATGTAGCGTACTCACTCACATCCAAAAGGTAGGCTGTAGCCTGTGGAACCGCATTCCAATGGGCTGTAAAATTGTTTGCGTTTACTGCTGTTGCCGCTGTTGCTACCGGCTCAGCAATTGCTGTAATATTAGCCGTAAGTCCAGTTGGCTGCACTACGTTATAATTCGCTGCTGCCGATCCGGAGATAGTATATCCGGTTACCGTTACTGCGATTCCATTTCCTATCGCTGACGAAGCAAATGTTGCCACCGGTGTTCCACCTAAGATTACGTTGGCTACGTCTGCTACCAATACTCCTGTTAGCGTTGGTGTTCCCGATAAGGTTGCCGCAGTAGTTCCATCGGCTACTTTATTGTTTGCCGTTACTCCTGTAACTGTTGCATTTCTTTTTGATACGGTTAAAGTACGCACTACATCGGTAGCGGCATTATAATTCGCATCTCCAACCTGAGAAGCGGTAATATTGGTTGTTCCAGCTCCTATGATTGTTACGGTATTCCCTGTAATCGTTGCTACTGCCGGATTACTGCTAGTATAGGTAACCGTCAATCCGGAACTGGCTGTTCCCGTTAAGGCAAAATCCGCGTCACCATATTGCTTGTTAACATTTGCGAATGTTATCGTTTGATTTCCTTTTACAATATTAAAATTGATGGTTGCCGGGTCACTATCTCCCACAGTATTAGTTGCTTTTACTGTTACCGAAGCCGTAGAAACCGCTGTTGGTGTTCCGGTAATGGCTCCTGTTGTAGTATTTAATGTCAATCCCGCTGGTAAAGTTCCTGTTACCAACGCATAGCTTGTTGGATTACCTGTAGCCGAAATAGTCTGACTAAAAGCCGTTCCTACCGTTCCGTTAAAAGTAGCTCCCGTAACCACTGGTGCTACCGGTGGCGAACCTGTAGCCGTCATATTAAAGTTATCGATCGACACTCCGTTATCAGCACCTGAAAGATTTGTCGTTACCCAAGTCATTCCAAAGGATGCTCCGGCAGCGATATTCAGTCCGGTTAAGGTAAATTCAGCTACCGGTGTAGTAGCAACCGTTCCGTTTGTACCGGATGTTACTCCTGAAAAATCTTTTCCATTTAAAGTCGTATTCGAAGCTAAAGCTCCGGTACCTGTAAGATCCCATCCGGAAGTATTGGCACCACCATAACGCCATTGCTGATAATCCCATGAAAGTTTTAACGACGTAATCGTTGTTCCGGAATTATTTACAAAACTCAAGGTATAGGTGTGCGTATTACTTCCCGAAGGCAAAGCACCCAAACTATAATTTGCAGTTGGAGTCGAAACACCATAGGCATAAATTCCACCTCCAGAACCCGTTCCAGTAGCTCTACCGAAAAAAGTAGGACTGGTACTTGATATAGACCAACCTGCCGGAAGCGTATTATTCGCAGTTGTCGCAGTTGTTGGATTATAAGTGTCAAAATTGTCCGATTTGGTATAAGGTAAAGCGGTAATGCTCACCTGACCCCATGTGTTTAGCCCCATAAAGCATACCACTAGGAACATGGCGTACTTTAATGAGAATTGATGTAGTTTTTGTTTCATAAATTTACTTTTGTTTTTTTGAGACTTCAAAGATATAAAGATGTTACTTAATTTGAAAATGAGTATGTTACCAATATATTAATTAACACCTGAAATTTCTTTTCATCGCATTTTTCATACTTTTCATCGTCATAAATTCTTATATTTTGATTATTTCCTATTAAAAAAAAGGAAATCCTGTCAGATTAACCATAAAGGTTCTCTAACAGGATCATAATTATTCCTCTCAAAAATAAAAAACTATCGTTTCATACTAAAATGTGCCTTAAATTCTTTTGGCACACCCTCGTCATAATAATGCAATACGAACCAATAATCGGTCGAAGGTAACGGGTAACCATTATACGTTCCGTCCCATCCTCTTTCTTTGGGCGAAATTTGTTTGATCAACTTTCCATAGCGATCAAAAATGGTAATATTCGCCTTTTCCGGATTTGGTAAATCTTTTATATTCCAATAATCGTGATACGAATCTCCATTTGGCGTAAAGTAACGCGGGTAGTTTAATACCAATACACGTAGCGGACTGTCGCCACATCCTTTTTTATCACGTACCCGAACGGTATAATACCCGGCAGTACTTACCTGAAAAACCGGACTATCCTGAAACGGACCGTCGTTTAACTGGTATTCGTAATCACCGGATCCCTGTGCCGAAACCACAATGATCTGATCCAGGTCGAAGGCTTCTTTTACGATAGCCTGTACGACTGCCGCCGATGAAACACTAATCGTTGCCGAAGCCGCTCCCTGACAACCGCTGGCGGTATCGGTTACCGTCACGGTATAATTCCCCGGTTGCGTTACCGAAAGGGTTGGTGTCGTATTAGGCAATGTTCCGTTGTTTGACGTCCACACAAACGTATGTCCGGCTGCCGGAATACCCGGATTTAAAACGACCGGAGCGATCAGATTTCCCGTTACCGGGTTCACGCAAGTTGCCTGATTCTCCAAATGGGGTTGCGGGGCGTTTTTTAGCAACACGGTTAGTTGTTGCATCGGTCCCAAACAACCTGTCGTCGCGTCTTTTTCCTGAACCTGTATGGTATAGGTTCCGGCCGGCGAGCTCCCCCAGCTTACTTTAATTTCGTTTGTACCCGCGGGATTGGCAAAACTTATTGCTCCGGAAAAGTTCTGATTCGGAATGGTCCAGCTATATACCGAACCCGGTGTTCCCAATCCGTTGTTTTCGGTAGCGTCGACCTTATAGACCGAAGAACTCGTCCCCTGACAGATGACCTGTTGGGCATAACCCGTAATCCCCATCCCAAACAGGATACTACTACAGGTATTCAGAACAAGCTTTCTTAGTTTCGGATTCACAGCGCGTGTTATTATATGACTTCTTTTTTGATTCATTCTTTTGTTTTTCTCCAATCTGCCGATCTGAATCGGTTTACTAATTGAAAATGATTGCTGATGTGCTTGGTGCCGATGGTTGCGGGTTTACGGTTTCGTTTTCTATCGGTGAAAAACATCCGCCGGCATTTTGTACCGTTACCGGATACGAACCTTGCCCCACGTTATTAAAAATCGGGCTTGTCTGGTAATTCACACCATCGATACTATAGGTTAATCCGGTTCCCAGTGGTGCGGTTACTTCGATCGTAGCCATCGGTTGCGAACAAGTAGGCTGCGTTACCACTACGGTAGGTGTTACCGGTGCTACCGGTTGTGCATCGATCGTTAATGGCGTTGCCGCAGAAATACAACCACCCGGTACTTTTACCGTAACATTGTAAGTAGCTCCTGCCGTAAGTCCTGTAAACTGCATTCCAGTCTGATAGTTTGTTCCATCAACACTATATTCGTAACCGGTTCCAGTTGGTCCGGTAACGGTTATCGTTCCTGTAGGCACTGTACATGTTGGTTGTTGTGTTACCGAAGCTACCGGTGCCAATGGCGCTGCCGGCTGTGCATTGATCACAGCTGGTGTACTTCCTGAAATACAACCTGCCGCACTTTTAATGGTTACGTTATACGATCCAGTCGTAACGCCATTGAAAACATTTGATGTCTGGTAGTTTACACCATCAATACTATAGGTATATCCGGTTCCGGTGGCTGGTGGTGTTACCGTAATGGTTCCCGTTGCCACTGTACAGGTTGGCTGATCTAAGGTCACAACCGGGTTGGCTGGCGCCGCTTCTATCGTGATCGTAAGATTTACAGGGGTTCCGGGACATCCGGAAGCATTGGTTTCGATAGCCTGTAACGTATAGACTCCCGCCGGGGTTGTTCCCCAGTTAATCGTGATCGCATTCGCATTTACATTGGGTGTTCCGGTAATGGTTCCGGCAAATGCAGCAGGTGTTACCGACCAGGCATACGTTGATCCCGCAGGTCCTGTACCCGGGGTATTTACACTATAATTCTTTATAGCACCAACACAGATGGTTTGTTGCGCATACGTTCCTAAGGTAGCCAACATCACTATCGTGAAAATTAATGTTTTAAAATAGTTCTTTTTCATTATTGCGTTTTTGATGAGTTTCTTTCTTTTTTAATTGTAATAAATCCCCATTGTGGTTGGTTTTGATACCACTTTTAAGGTTGCCGCATACGAATGTTCCTGACAACTCGGTGTTGTCACAAAACAGTAATACTGGTTGCCGTTAAATCCGATTGGAGCATTCGATATCGTTAATACTGCTGTTGTTGCTCCGGAATAGGGCGCTGAGTTGGTCACATTGACCCAGTTTCCAGCACTGTTTAACAATTTCCATTGATAGGTAGCACCCGATGGATTGCTCATAGCTATTGTAAAAGTCACCGATTGTCCTTCACATACTGTACGTACTACCGGTTGTGTTGTTATCGAACTGGTATTCGACACCGTATAGTTATGAATTCCGATATCGTCACAACTTTCTGTAGATGATGAATTCCATTCGCTCGGTACGTAAACACTGTTCGGAGCCACTACGTCGTTTCGACGGATCATGGTGTATCCGGTATTATCCGGCGCATTTACCGCATCGATTACGTTTCCGTTTTTAACCAGTTCGAAACCGTCATCGGCATTAAATCCGGTTGAGTAAGAGATATTCTGTGTAAACGTACAAATCGGCGCATCGTTCCCGATTCGGATCAGGTACAAACTTCCGGATGCTAAACTTCCGGTAAGGTTTACCGTATAGGATGGCACAGGATCACCGGCCGTTCCGTATCGTAAAACTGCATATTGCGACAAGTTGATGGTCGCTCCGGTTCCGTTATACAATTCGATAATTCCGCCGTCGCCACGCTCGGCATCGTATAATTCTGAAATAAAAAGATCGGAGTATAAAGCGGTACAAGTCGATCGAAGCACCGTAAATGGAGCCGAATTACCTGTACAACTGTTTGTGGTAATGCTCACCGGACCCGTGGTACTTCCCACCGGTACCACCGCTTCGATAAGGGTATTTGAAATAACGGTAAAAGACGTTGCCGGCACACCGTTAAAGACAACTGCCGACGTTCCGGATCCGTTCATAAATCCATTTCCGTTGATTTTAACCAGGGCATTCACCGGTGCCGATGTTGGCAGAAAACTCGTTACCGTAGGTTGTGTACAAGCTGTGGTTATAATTCCGTTAAAGGTAAAATCGTTAATACTAAAAGTTCCTCCAGCTGCAGAAGCACCCCAGGCGTAAAGCCGGAAGGTAATGGGAGCTGTAATGTTCTGATAGGCCGCTGCCGCTAAGCTAATGGTTGTTCCCGTTACGGTTGCCGCACCGATATTGGTTCCGTAACCATCTAATGACGATCGGAACGAAAAGGATGTCGGACCGGTTCCGGAAGCTTGTGCCGTGTATTCAAAACTGGCAAATTTTATCAGGTAACCCGGCGAAGGCGTTAGTGTAAATTCAAAATATTTGGTATTCGAAAGGGTTCCGGAATTCCAACCCGTAGCATTATACCGGTTGTTGGTGTTGGTTCCGGTTATCCCCGATCCGCGACCGATACCCGAAACGGTGATGTTCGGACTTACCGTTTGTCCGGCCGTATACGGATTGGCCGTATTGGGATTTGTCCCGGTTATCGGGTTACTAAAAATCGCCTGTCCCTGCGTCGTATGGATCGCGAACAGCATTAGTAGCAATGCTCCGAAAAAACGTTGTTTAGAAAATAATTCTGATATGTTGAATTGTAATAATTTCATTCAAATAAGTTCTTTTTTATTGTATTCCGCTCCATTCAATTTGAGCGATACAAAAATATAGAACCCTAATAACCAGACACTAATTACCACATTATCATATACTATGCATAAGGTTATCATTCTGTTAACTCATCACTTATATCCATAAAAAAAGCCTCTCAGTGAGAGGCTCTTAGGCATGCTATTCAAAAAACTATTATTTTTTAATCACTTTTATGGATTGTGATTGTCCGTTTGCTTTAACCTGTAGGATATAAGCTCCTGTTGGTAATACATTCATGTCTACTAAGGCAGTTGTTGCATTTGGCTGTACCGTCATTACGCGCTGTCCAACTAAATTAAACACCTCAACTGAAGTAATATCATTTGTATAGGTTACTGTAAACTTATCTACTACCGGGTTTGGATAGTATTTTAATCCCGGCATGTTGAAAGAAGCCGATCCTAATGTTACTGTAGCTGTTACCGCTAGCGGCGTTAAACTTCTACATCCTCCAACGGTGTGCATGGCATAGTAAATTGCTCCGTTTACCAATTGCGTAGTCGATGCCAATGGGTTAACATTTGCTATAGCATCTGCTTCGGTAGCATACCATACTATTGCTGTTCCTGTTGCCACAAGGTTCGCTACAGTCGCATCCGACGGTGCATTCACGTTGAAAGTCTGTGTTGCACTTCCTGTTGGTGCAGCCGGTGCCGCCGTTACATTTACCGTTACCGTCGATTCCGTATAACATCCCGTAGTTGGGTTGGTTCCTCTAACGGTATAGGTTGTCGTTGTAGCTGGTGATACCGTTACAGTGCTTCCGGTTAAGTTACCCGGCATCCAGGTCCAGTTTAAGTCACCAGGTCCGGTTGCATTCGTCTGACCTCCGAATACTACGTTTAATCTGTTTTTAGATAAAGCTGCAGTCGGGTTTGTTGTTGCCAATACGGTTGTCGATGATAGTGTACTTGTTGTAGCTGATGCCGTAGTATTATCGGCTGTTGCCGTATAGTATGTGATCGCATTATACGTTGAATCCGCTCCATCTTGTCTGATATCAACAATGATGTTGGATGTTCCATCCCATACATATGGTGTTGTAAAAGTGATGGTGTTTAATCCTACCGCATGCGTATAGGTTGCCGGTCCGTAAACTAAGTTTAATCCGGTTGTTGTAAATCCGGTTAACGATGAATTCGTTGTTGTTCCAATTCGGATTGTAAAGTTGGTTACGTTTGTTCCACTTCCTAATGTTGTGATTCGGTAAGCAAGCGACGTAATATTCCCCGGTTTTAATCCGGCTGCAGTTAATTCCGCTGCAGTAAATACCGTTTGGTTCCAGTATTGTGCCCAACGGTTACAGAATGCTGTTGGTTGTGCCGTATCGCCTGTTAATGTCGTTCCGGTTCCAACGGTTACCGTTCCTGGACCTACCGTTTGCGTTGTTGCTGCTAATGACGATGATGTTCCTTCACAAATTGTTGCCGGAGTTGCTGCAACATTTACTACCGGATTCGGGTTGATGTTTACAACCACTGTTGCTGTTGTAGCACAGCTTCCTGCCGATTGTGATGCTGTTACGGTGTAAGTAGTCGTAGCCGCCGGATTAAATGTCCATCCATTTGTTACATTTCCGGTTACTCCGGTTGCAGGCGACCAGGTATACGTATCGTAGTTTGATCCTCCTGTTGCAAGTGTAATGACACTACTTGATGATCCGCTACAAACTGCCGCTGTACTGTTTGCACTTAACGTGATAGCCGGTGCCGAAGTAACAGTTGCTACTACCTCTGTTCTTGGTGAAGCACATGACAAATCGAATTTCCAGTTATAGAAGCCCATAAAATACGTTTGATCGTATCCGTTTCCAGTGATGTTTGCTGCCGCAGACGTATATGGATAGGTCGATCCAGACGTATTACGACTCAATCCACCCGATGGTAACGTTGGATATAATTGGTAGCTTCCTGGTGTTAACGTGTGATTTAAAGTAATCGTTTGTGCTGTTGCTCCTCCTCCTACGTTAGTCACATATGGATAGGTAGCAATTACAGTTCCTGATGAACTACGAACAATAATCGCTCCGTTTTGTCCCGATGTTACCGGGAATACATCAATCGAAATCAGTTTTGTATTTTGTAAAACGGTAAAGTTTACATCCCATTCGATTGTTTGTGCTCCAATAGTACCACCTTGTGCTGTTGGTGAAACCGGTCCTACACTTGTAGTTCCCGGAACACTTGTTTCTACCCAAAACGATGTTGTTGTTGAAATTACTGGTGTATTAAAAGTCCCACCTGTTCCAAGTGCTGTTCCGCCGGTTTGTGCTGCATACCAGTTCATTGTTCCGCCGGCTGCAGTAGCCGCAAGTGCTGTCGATCCGGTTCCACATACCGTTCCCGGTGTTGTTCCTGTTATATCAAAATAATCACATTTGGTTGTAAAGGTAGCAGAAGCTGTCCAGGCACTAAAATCGCCGCTTCCACAGTTGGATCGCACATAAACCGTATAGATTGTTGATGGTGCCAGTCCGGTAACGTTTTGTGTTACCACTCCTGCAGCGGATGTTCCTGAAGCACCCAATCCGGTTGCGCCACTTCCTGCCGCACCACTGCTTCTCACTTCATATTGGTATCCGCTTGCCGGTGCTGTTGCCGGTGCTGTCCACGCAATTGTAGCACTGTTTTTAGTGATCGCACTTGACACAATCGCTGTTGGTGCAAAACAGGTTGGTACTGTTGCTGTCAATGAAATATTATCTAATGATGCCGGTGGATTGTTTCCATCTGACGAATCATTTTTCCATACAAATACCACTCGTTTTGTTTTTCCGGCCACATAGTTCATCTGCGCTGTAGTGAACGAATAAGCTACCGCTGTTGTTGTGGTCGGGTTAGCTGTTCCCGCACGTTGCAACAGGTAGTACCCTGTTGTTCCGTTGGTATATCCGGTCCATCCTGTAGCGGTTGTATTGGTTCCGGTTGGTCCCACATTAGACGGGGTTATATTGGTGTCGATAACATATACCATCAGGTTGTCATAATTCCCATCATTTCCGTTTCCTCTCCAGTCGAACGTAAGATTAACAGCTGTCACTCCGGCCGGGAAAGCAATATCCCTATAGAAAAAGGATCTACTGGTAGCGGCTGTATTGTAATTCCAGGTTGTTCCTCCATCATTAGAAATAAAGGCTCCTCTGTTTCCGGTAAACCATCCCGGAGTTGTTCCTAAAGCCCATTTGTTGGTTGTATCATCTAAAGCTGTCCATCCGTTAGCTGCCAGTGTGGTTCCGGTTTCGAAACCGCCATCTCCGGCAGGGTTAATTAAAACCGTCTGGGCATGTAACTGTCCCAGCCAAAGCGTTAGCATAAACAAACAAAAAGCACTCCAACCCTGTGTCGGTTTTTTATGCCATCCAAATTTGCTTAATAAAGTAGTTTTTTTCATAAATATAATATTAACAGTTTATTAGCACCAATGTAAGCAAATATTGATCATGCATCACAAAAAATTGTCATTTTAATAAACAAAAAGCAACATTATAACAAAATAAAAACACTATATATATTATATTAACTTATTGTTTATTTTATGATAAATCCAGTTTTTCTAAAAGGACTTCTTTTACAGACAAACACTATCATCTCTTCAAAATCCCGCTGCTCGTTTTTACGAATCGATTTCAATAAAAAAGGGCTGTCGTAAATACAGCCCTTTCCTATAGCGAAAATCGGATTACTTATTTTTTAATCACCTTTATTGACTGGAATTGTCCACTGGCCTGAACCTTTACAATATAGACTCCAGTTGGCAAAGCACTCATATTAACCGATGCTTTTGTTTGATCCGGCCGAATGGAAATCATACGTTGTCCAACGAAATCAAATATTTCAACCGAAACAATAGTATCCGTATGGGATAACGTAAATAGATCGGCTACCGGATTGGGATGGTATTTCAATCCCGGGATGACAAACGAAGTTGCTCCCAACGTTACTTTTACTGTTACTGCCAATGGGGCACTACTGCAACTCCCCACAGTCTGCACCGCATAATAGGTTCTACCATTTAACAATGGCGTATCCGCAGATAACGGATGGATACCGTCCAAGGCATCGGTTTCTGTCGCAAACCATAGTACATTTTCTCCGGTAACTGCAATTTTTGCGATGGTAGCTTCGGGTAATTCGTCCACATTGATGGTTTGCTCAGTCGCTCCTGTTGGTGGTTCCGGTGCTTCGGTTGCATTCACATGCACTGTAACTGTTTTCTCGGTAAAACATCCCGAACCGTTTACTCCTCTAACAGTATACGTTGTCGTTTCAGATGGAGAAACTACTATTGAACTTCCCGTTAAGTTTCCAGGTGTCCAGTTACAGGTAAATACTGCAGTCTCTGCAATTATCTGTCCTTCAATTTGCATATCAAACCTTTTGTTGGATAGTGTAGGTCTTGGAGTCATTGTTGCTAGTACAGTTGTCGACGATGGCACATCAGTTACAGCCCATACTGTTGGATTTTGAGCTTCCGTATAATAGGTTTCCGGATTTCGGAAATTGTCGCCACCTTCCTGCCTTATATCAATAATAATATTAGACATTCCATCCCACAGGTAGGGTGTAGAAAAGGGAATTATATTCCAGCCCTTATGATAGTCGTAAACAGAAGGATCAAAAACCTGAACCAATCCTGTCGTTACAAATCCGGATAAAGTTGTATTGGTAGTAGTTCCCATATTAACAGTAAGGTTTTTTACCTGCCCGTTGTTTCCACTATCGGCAAGATTGTAGCCAATCGCGGTAATAGCACCCTGCCTTAATCCGGCCGATCTTAACTCTGCAGCTGTAATTACTGTCTGATTCCAATATTGCGCTTTATTACTACAAAAAGCCGAATACTCTTCATATCTGTTTGTTTTTCCCTGGCCTCTTCCTATGTTTATACTACCGTTTGTGGTAACCGCCAGGTTAGTCGCTGCTCCTTTACAGATTGTCGGTACCTGTAAAACATTCATTACCGGATCAGGTAGAACGAATATTTTTATTGTTATTGTTTTAGTACAGCCCTCTTCTACTTGTGATGCGGTTAAAGTATATGTAGTCGTTTCTCTCGGATCGAATACCCAGCCTGTAGAAACATTTCCCGTTACGCCTGATGCCGGCGACCAGACATAACTATCATAATCACCAACCCTGGATCTGAGGGCTACTACGGGAGTAGCGTTGCCTCTACATATTACTATCTCACTGGTTGTTACTAACAAGGCCGGCAGATTGTCGCAAGTTATCTTCTGAGCATATATCAACTGACTGAATCCAAAAAGCAATATAGCCCAGCTAAAAACACTTCGTTTCAGTACAGCTTTTTTATGTCTGTGAAGTTTGTATAATAATGTAATTCTATCCATAAAAATTAATATTTAGTTATTCTCGATTATTACTGATAAAGCAAATTCTTTAAAAATGTTTCATTAATAACAAAAATAACGATAATTGTTTCAAATAAATATTATTTGTTGTTTTTGTTTTATCACTACTGAATTGACACCAATAAATCCCAAGCTTAGTATCCGAATAATCATGGAGGCCATACAAAGCCCGGCGAGTCAAGTCAAATCCAAAATCCGGCGGCTCAAAAAAAAAAGCCTCCCAAATGGGAGGCTTTCGTATTTATCACATAACGAATATGTTATTTTTTAATCACTTTTACGGACTGTGATTGTCCATTTGCTTTAATCTGAAGGATATAGGCACCTGTTGGTAAAATACTCATGTCTACCAAAGCTGTTGTAGCATTTGGTTGAACAGCAATAACACGTTGTCCTACTAAGTTGAATACCTCAACCGAAGTAATAGCGTTTGTATACGTTACCGTAAATACGTCTACTACCGGGTTTGGATAGTATTTCAATCCTGGCATATCGAATGATGCCGATCCTAATCCTACTGTTACCGTTACTGCTAACGGGGTGATGCTTCTACATCCACCTACCGTTTGCATAGCATAGTAAGTAGCTCCGTTAACCAATTGCGTAGTAGTTGCCAATGGGTTAACATTTGCCAAAGCATCTGCTTCTGTAGCATACCATACTACCGCTGTTCCAGTTACAACAAGATTAGCAATAGTAGCTTCGTCTGCTGTATTCACATTAATTACCTGTGTAGCATTTCCTGTTGGTGCTGCCGGTGCAGGGTTAACGTTTACTGTTACGGTAGACTCAGTATAACATCCCGTTGTTGGGTTTGTTCCTCTAACGGTATAGGTAGTCGTTGTAGCTGGTGTTACTGTTACGGAACTTCCGGTTAAGTTACCCGGCATCCAGGTCCAGGTTAAGTTACCTGCTCCTGTTGAAGCTACCTGCCCTCCGAATACTACGTTTAATCTGTTTTTAGACAAACTTGGTGTCGGATTAGTTGTTGCTAATACTGTTGCCGATGATAATGTACTTGTTGTTGCCGATACCGTAGTATTGTCGGTTGTAGCCGTATAATACGTAATCGCATTATTTGTTGAATCGGCTCCATCCTGTCTGATATCTACAATAATGTTAGACACTCCATCCCATACATATGGCGTATCGAATGTAATCGTGTTTACTCCTACCGCATGTGTATACGTTGCCGGTCCGTAAACTAAGTTTAATCCGGTTGTTGTAAATCCTGTTAATGCCGTATTGGTTGTTGTTCCGATTCTAACCGTGAAGTTGTTTACATTCGTTCCGCTTCCTAATGTTGTAATTTTGTAAGCGATTGAAGTAATGTTTCCTGGTTTTAATCCTGCTGCTGTTAACTCTGCCGCAGTAAATACGGTTTGGTTCCAGTACTGTGCCCAACGGTTACAGAATGCAGTTGGTTGTGCCGTTTCACTGGTTAACGTTGTTCCGGTTCCTAATGTGATGGTACCTGGCGCTGATGTTGTTGTTGTTGCAACAAGCGCTGCCGATGTTCCTTCACAAATTGTTGACGGTGTTGCCGCAACGTTTACTACCGGTGCCGGGTTGATATTTACTACTACTGTAGCATCGATGTTACATCCGCTAACAGAGTTTGACGCTCTTACAGTATAAGTTGTCGTAGCTGTTGGGTTAAATGTCCATCCGTTTGTTGCATCTCCGGTTACTCCGGTTGCCGGTGTCCAGGTATAGGTATCATAACTTGAAGCACCTGCAGTAATGGTTACCGCAGCACTTGATGATCCGCTACAAACCACTGCTGTACTGGCTGTGCTTAATGTTAATGCCGGTGGCGTAGTTACAGTTGCTATTACTTCTGTTCTTGCTGATGTACAAGAATCTTCGAATTTCCAGTTATACATTCCCATAAAATAAACAGGATCATAACCATTTCCATTGATTCTCGCTACTGAAGACGTATACGGATATACGGCTCCTGTTGTATTACGGCTTACTCCAGCCGTTGGTAATGTTGGATACAACTGGTAGTTTCCTGGTTGTAAAACATGATTTAACGTAATGGTTTGCGCTGTTGCTCCACCGCTTACGTTTGTAGTATACGGATAGGTAGCAATTACAGTTCCTGTTGAACTACGAACAATGATCGCTCCAGTTTGTCCGGATGTTACCGGGAATATATCTACTGAAGTCAATTTAGTGCTTTTTAAAACAGTGAAGTTGTTTTCCCATGCCGTTGTTTGTACTCCGATTGTTCCTCCCTGTGCGGTTGGTGATACCGGCCCTACTGCGACAATTCCATTCACTCTGCTGGATTCAACCCAGTACGATGTAGTTGCTGTGATTACAGGTGTTGTAAACGAAGCTCCTGTTCCAAGCGCTGCTCCTCCTGTTTGTGCTGCATACCAGCTAATATTTCCTTCGTTGGCAGTTGCGCTTAAAGTAGCTGTTCCTTGTCCACAAATACTTGCTGGCGTGGTAGCCGAAATTACCGGTGGATTACATGGTGTTGTAAAGGTTACCGCTGTAGCCGTCCAGGTACTGGTGTTTCCAGTTCCACAGTTTGAACGTACCCAAACATAGTATGTTGTTGAAGCCGATAATCCTGCTAATGGTGCCGTTACTGCTCCTGCAGCAGCCGTTGCATTAGGTGTTGTACCTACTCCTGGCGCTGTGTTGTTTTCCGAATAATAAATTTCATATCCGTTTGCCGGTGTCGATGTAGAAGCCGTCCATGTTACGGTTGCTGTAAAGGCAGTGTTAGCCGTTGCGGCAACTGCTGTTGGTGGCATACACGATGGTATTGCTACAACCGTTAATTTATAGTCTTCTGCTTCTGTTCTCGTATTCGCATTCGAACAAGCATCCGGTGTAATACTGTTATAATCAATTCGTACACGCATTCTATAGTCGCCTAATGCTGTTCCAGCCGGCACTACAAAACTTCCTGTCTGACCATCGCCATAAGCAGTAGTTGCATATACGCGCTCACTTGTTTCGAACACTAAATTGTTATTCCAGTCAACCCAGATAGCCGTTCCAACTGTTCCTCCGGTCACTGTAGTGGCAAAGTTGATCGTTCCTGTTGGATATTGTGTAACCGTTGCTGTTGCATAGTTATCCTGATATCCTCCTGTAGTATATCCCGAAGCTGTGTTCGAAATGTTGGTCGATCCACCTGTAGTGGTAAAACTATTGATATAAGTCGCCGATGATGTAGACGAAGGTACACAGTATCCTGTATAGAATGTTCCTCCCGCTACCCAAGTACTGGTATTTCCTGTACCACAGTTTGAACGTACCCAAACATAATAAGTTGTTGAAGGCGCTAATCCGCTAAGGGATGCTGTTACAGCTCCTGCTGCTGCAGTTGCAGTAGGTGTTGATCCGGCTGTTGGTGCCGTGTTGGTCGTAACATAATAAATATCATATCCGTTTGCCGGTGCCGACGTTGATGCCGTCCAGTTTACGGTTGCTGTTGCCGCTGTGTTTGCTACAGCAGTAACTGCTGATGGCGGTAAACACGATGGTACTGCAATTACGGTTAATTTGTAATCTTCCGCTTCTGTTCTTGTATTCGCATTCGAACAAGCATCCGGTGTACTATTATTATAATCAATTCGTACACGCATTCTGTAGTCCCCTAGCGGTGTTCCTGCCGGTACTACAAAACTTCCTGTCTGACCATCGCCATAAGCAGTAGTCGCATATACGCGCTCGCTTGTTTCGAACACTAAATTGTTATTCCAGTCAACCCAGATCGCTGTTCCAACTGTTCCTCCGGTAATTGTTGTCGTAAAGTTAATTGTTCCTGTTGGGTAATGACTAACTGCTGCCGTAGCATAGTTATCCTGATACCCTCCGGTGGTATATCCCGAAGCAGTGTTCGAAATATTCGTAGCACCGCCCGTGGTTACAAAACTGTTAATATAGGTAGCCGATGATGTTGACGAAGGTACACAGTATCCCGTGTAGAACGATCCTGCTGCGGCCCAGGTACTATACGTTCCCGATCCACAGTTTGAACGTACCCAAACATAATAGGTTGTTGAAGGCGCTAATCCGCTAAGGGATGCCGTTACCGCTCCTGCTGCTGCAGTTGCTGTTGGTGTTGATCCGGCTGTTGGCGCTGTGTTGGTTGTAACATAATAAATATCATATCCGCTTCCCGGTGTCGAAGTCGATGCAGTCCAGTTTACGGTTGCCGTTATAGTCGTGTTGGCAACAGCGCTAACAGCTGTAGGTGGTACACATGATGGTGCTGCAATTACAGTTAGTTTGTAATCTTCCGCTTCTGTTCTTGTACTTGTATTCGAACATGGATCCGGAGTAATGCTGTTGTAGTCAATACGTACACGCATTCTGTAGTCTCCAAGTGCTGTTCCTGCCGGTACTACAAAACTTCCCGTCTGACCGTTTCCATAGGCTGTCGTAACATATACGCGTTCGGTAGTATCGAATACTAAATCGTTATTCCAGTCAACCCAGATTGCAGTTCCTATAGTTCCACCTGTAATGGTAGTTGTAAAACCGATCGATCCCGTAGCATATTGACTAACGGTTGCCGTAGCATAATTATCCTGATATCCTCCGGTTGTATATCCGGAAGCGGTATTCGAAATATTCGTAGCGCCACCTGTAGTTACAAAACTGTTGATGTAGGTCGCAGATGATGTTGACGAAGGCACACAATGTCCAGTTCGGAAAGTAGCCGCAGTTGTCCAGTCACTCATATCGCCTCCGCCACAGTTGGCACGCACATATACTGAAAAATTCGTTGAAGTAGCCAATCCTGTAACCGCTGCAGTAGTTACTCCTGCTGCTGTTGCTCCGCTGTTTGCTAGTCCTGTAGCACCACTTCCCGCAGCACCACTGGTTCTGATTTCATATTCATATCCGCCACTAGGAGTCGATGCCGAAGCCGTCCAGTTAAGCGTTGCTGAAGTCGTTGTAATAGCCGAAATCAATACGTTCGATGCTTTTAAACACGTTGGTACGGTTGCGGTTAAGGAAATATTATCTACAGAAGCCGGTGGATTTGTTCCTCCTGATCCGTCATTTTTCCATACAAAAACCAAACGTTTGGTCTTACCGTCTACATAAGCACGTTGTGCCGCAGTAAGGTTAAACGTAATGTTGGTGGTAGTAGTTGGTGCTACGGTTCCATTCTGGCTTAACAAATAGTATCCTGTAGTACCATCGGTATAGTTTGTCCATCCGGTAGTAGTCGTATTGGTACCTGTTGGCCCTGATGTAGTTGGAGTAATGTTGGTATCTACAATATACACCTGTAGGTTGTCGTAGTTTCCGTCGTTACCGTTACCTCTCCAGTCGAATTTTAGGTTTACCACGGATACTCCAGCGGGAAACGTAACATCTCTGTAGAAATGAGAACGGTTTGCCGTTCCGTTTCCATAGGCCCATGTGGTACCCGAATCGTTGGAAACATAAGCACCTCCAGTACCCGTAAACCATCCCGGAACGGTTCCTACATTCCAGGTGTTAAGGGATGCATTTACAGCAGTCCATCCGTTTGCGGCGAATGTGCTTCCATTTTCAAAGCCGCCTTCGGCATTGGGGTTAATTAAAACCGTTGTTTGTGTTCCTTGTGCACTTGCCTGGTGTCCCGCCAGCAATGCCATTAGTAACAAACAACTCAATTTAAAGTGCAGTTTCAATGCATTACGCCATCGAAACCCACTTAAATAAGTAGAGTTTTTCATAATAGTGTCATTAGTTTTTACAGGCAGCTAATTTAACAAAATAATAACACTGAAAAGATTTCAAATGCTTTTTAACAATTTAAAATCTGAAATAAATAAAAACCTCTCATTTTCTTAACAGTATAACCTTTTAAAGTTAAAATCAAATTGTATCACATCTTAATTTCACAATTTATTTTATAAATATTTCCAAAAAAAATCGCCCGAAGATTACTCTCCGGGCGATTTCATATCGAATACGTTAATTTACCTACTATTTCTTAATGATGCGAATCTCTTGCATCGCATCGCCCGATTTTACATGGGCAATATAAGCTCCTGCTGCCAGGTCACTCATATCGATCGTGGTCATTGTTTCCGTACTATTTTTAACAATCACTTTCTGCCCTAACATATTGTAGATCGTAACAGTACTGATTGGCTCTGAGTAGCTAATCGTAATAATGTCCGATACCGGGTTAGGATAGTATTTTAATGCGGCTTTGTCGAATGATGACGTACCTAAGGTTACCGTTACGGTTACCGCTAATGGAGCTGTACTCGTACATCCACCTACGGTTTGCATCGCATAATAGGTCGTTCCACTCACCAATTGGGTTCCCACTGCAAGCGCATTGGTTCCCGCTATCGCATCTGCTGAAGTTGGATACCAGATCACATTGGTTCCGGTTACCACAATACTGGCAATAGTAGCTTCTGCCGGTGTGTTCACCGCGATAACTTGCGTTGCCGCTCCTGTTGGTGCACCTACCGTATTTATTGTAACCGCTACTGCTAATCGTGGGCTTTCACATCCGGAGATGGTCTGAGTCACATAATAGGTACCTGTAGCCAAAGCAACTGTAGTCGCCAAGGCGGTACCACCTGTTGATTGATTGTACCACTGAATTCCGGTTCCCGTAGCAACAAGATTGGCTACTGTCGCACCACTACAGAACGATTGTGCCACTGCTGTTGGTTGTGCTGTTACATTTACAATAACATCTACCTGGAATCGGGCACTTTCACACCCTGCGATGGTTTGTGTTACAAAGTAAGGTCCTGAAACTAAAGCTGTCGTAGTTGCTAAAGCCGTTCCTCCTGTTGATTGGCTGTACCACTGAATTCCGGTTCCCGTGGCAACAAGGTTGGCTACTGTTGCACCACTACAGAACGATTGTGCCGTAGCTGTTGGTAGTGGCGTTACATTTACAATAACATCTACCTGGAATCGGGCACTTTCACATCCTGCGATAGTTTGTGTTACAAAATAAGGTCCTGATACCAAAACAGCTGTAGTGGCCAAAGCCGTTCCTCCTGTTGGTTGATCATACCACTGAATTCCGGTTCCCGTAGCAACAAGGTTGGCTACTGTCGCACCACTACAGAACGATTGTGCCGTAGCTGTTGGTAATGCTGTTACGTTTACCGTTACTGTCGCTACGCTGGAAAAACTCGGTAATCCCAATGCTGCACAGGTTACGACCAAACGGTAATAGGTTGTTTGTGTAAGGGTACCGGTTGTCAAATCAGCATACGTTGCCGAAGCCGTTCCTTCGTTTACCGGTGCTGTAAAGGCTAAATCAGAAGATGACTGCCATTGGTACGAAGTTGTTTCTCCTGTTGAATATCCGGTTGCCTGAATCGTAGCGGTTCCCGAAGTACAGATTGATGTTACTGTGGCGGTAGCTGTTCCTCCAACTGCTGCCGTACAAACCGGCGATGTAAATTCGTCCGCTCCCATATCCGGAGTGGTAATGCTTCGGGTATCACCGTCAATGTCGGTTGTTACAGTGACAATTGGTGTTCCGGTATTATCCAGATAAATATTCGATGCCGGAACCAAATGTAAGTCGGTTGTCGATGTAAATACCGGTACTACGTTTTTCGAATTCACATTTCCACCAAAACCGGTTACCAATGCTGCCAAATCGGCTCTGTCTGATCCGATATAGGCCAGGTTGGTTCCCGTTGTAGAATAATTATTATAATCGATTGCTGCAAAAACCGTGTTCGCTGCTTCCGAATAGATGGCATAACGCGCTCCGGTTTGTGTTTGTGAGTTGGCCAGAATATTATTTCTCAGGTTGATCGCTCCTGCTAAGGTTACCCCCGAAGTGATGTTTATCGCTGCCGGTCTACCGCTTACGGTCTGATTTGTATTTATCGCTACGGTGTTGTGGTAAATGTTATACCCCGCTCCTTGTCCGACAATAATACCATAACCGTTATCCGCAACAGCACCTCCGGCAGAATATCCGTAACTGGCTATATCACTAACGAAGTTGTTATATACGTTGATCGCAGCTATCACACTATTGGAATTCAAATAAATACCATTACATCCATATCCGGTTGCATTGGTGTTCTTAACATCGGTAACTTTATTGTTAAATACATTTCCGTTCATTGCAACACCACCTACTAAAATACCACTGGAAGTACTTGTTGTTGATGTCGTAACTCCTTTGATGTCGTTACCGGAAATTACAAATGCCTGTGCATTTTGTACGGCAAGACCTCGGAATCCAAGTTTATCAACTGCAGTAGTCGAACCAAACACGTTATTGGAAATTACAAATCCCTGATCCGGTGTTGTAGCATTTCCAATAGCAAAGATTCCATTCTGCATTTTGTTAAACGTATTGTTAATTGATGTAAAGCCTGTATTTGGCGATTCTGCTGCAGCTCCTAAAGTAGATCCACTCACTACCAGACCAGCCACCGTTGTTGTTGGTGTATTTCCTACAAATTTTATATTTCGGAAAATCGAATTTGTTGCTCCATTAGTTGCATCTACCGAAGCAACCCATACGATTACACCTCCGGCATTGGTGTTCGCAATTGTTAAATCACGTGTTGTCGTTCCGTTGTTACTTCCGTCGAAAGTCACATAATCTGCTCCGAAAAGTTTAAAGATCGCTGTTGCATTCGATCCTGTGATTGTTGGTGTCACTCCCGAAGCCGGTACAATTGTCAGCCTATTGATAGCACTGGCATCGGCATTGGTATTGATCGTGATCGGGAAGGTTTCTCCGGGATAGGTTGCATCGGTTAAAGAGAATGTAACCGGACCGGATAAGCATCGTGCATTATAATCGGCAACTGCTGCTGTAATTGTGGTATAAGCACCACCTGTTCCTACCGTATACACTCCGTTTAATGGCAATGTCAGACCATAAGAGAATGGTGTTGTTGGCGGTGTACCGGCTGCTGGTGGGTTAATCGTAAATGTAGCCGCTCCCGGTGCCGGTAATGCAGCGATATTTGGTGTACCGGCATTATCCTGTGCTACGATATAATAACTTACCGTATCTCCCAGTACTGCTGTTCCTCCAATAGCGAATTGGTATTGTCCAGCACCTAAACTAGTCGCTGTTGCCGCGGTATACGTTCCGGTATTAACTCTCCAGTAGGCTACCGGTAGTCCGGCTCCTGATGTAGGCACACCACTGGCATCCGTAATAGTTGCTATGATGTTTCTACTTCCAACAGTACAAGCGTTTGCTAAAACGGCATGCACAATTGATGGTGGTGTAAGATCCATCGGAACTCCTGCAAATTCATCGGCTCCAATATCCGGTGTAGTGGTACTACGAACATCTCCGTCAAAATCGTCTGTGATTCCAACAACCGGTGTCCCTCCGTTTTCAATCTGGGTGGCTACTGTTGTATCGATATGCAGGAAGTTGGCATTCGCTCCTGTTATAGAAGCCCATGTCGGATTCTCAGATATCGAAGCGTTGTCACGTGTACCCATTCTGGTTTTTAAGGTTGCCAATACTGTATCGGTATTGGTTCCATCGGCAAATAATGTCGGACCAAAATACAGGTTGTTATTAGATACCGCATCGTAGGTTGTTAACGATGTTCCCGATCTTCTGAAAGCCACTGCTAATGCGGTTCCATTTGGTGTTGACTGGTTTACAAAGATGTTGTTGCGCAATGATACGGTTGGTGTTGTAAATACCGAAATCGCACTCGATCCAAATGATGCTCCTGTACTGGTTGCATTTAATCGTACGGTATTGTAAGACGCATTGACCGTTGTTCCGCCTGTAATATTAATCCCCACTAATGGGTTAGCTGCATTGGTAATTGGTGTTCTTAAATCGCCAATGATATTATTAGACAGATTTACAGTGGTACTTCCACTTACTAAAATTCCGTTTACAACTCCCGAAGCATTATTAGCTTCGATATTGTAAATTTTATTTTTATATACATTTTGTATCGTTCCTCCGGTAATAGCTATTGCACTGATTGTATTAGCTCCGGTTGTTGTTAAACCACTAATGGTATTATTAAAGAAGTTCTGATCTCCGGCTGCAGAAGTAATTGCTACAATGGAATTTCCTCCGGTAATATTACTGATTACGTTTCCGGATACAGGATTCGATCCACCAGCCAAACTATAGCCAACGTTTAGGATTGTGATCGTTCCGTTTCCATTGGTGATGTTACTAAAGGTATTCCCGGTCACAATTTTTGCCGGGTAACTTGCAGTTCCTCCATCTGCCGAACGGAAACCAGCCAGTGTAGTCGCTCCGGTAAGCGTTACGTTCGAAAAGTTGTTCCCAACATTGGTTTCGGTTCCACTTGTAGTCGCTCCAAATGAATCGTAAAAATATACCGTTCCACCTGCTCCGGTTTTACTAAAGCCCGTGACAATGGTGTTATTATTCACATTGGTTATCGAATTGCCTGGATGCGTCACACTATTGCTTATAAACGTAAAGCTTCCGGTTGTATTGACATTAAGATTCGTAAACTTATTCGATCCGATGTTGGTATTAAAAGTAGTTGCCGTATTACTAATCAAGGTAATGGCTCCTGTTCCGGCTACAGTATGACCGAGATTTGTAAAGTCATTTGCATTAATGTTCAATGTGGTATTCGTATTTACCGTAGTTCCTTCGTTTGAAATACCCATTATGGTTCCAGCGGCATTAGCACTTCTAAGTGAAATGGTATTACCATCAATCGAGTTAATAATCGCTGTTGTTCCTGTTGGTGCATTGGTAAATGACGTTACATATACGCCTCGTAAAGTTCCCGTTGTTACACCTCCGTTAGAACTCGTAATTGTATTATAGGAAACATTAAAGTTTCGGGTGTTACGTACTAAAACACCATTAACTGAACCGGATACGTTGGCATAGCTCGAAAAAGTTCCCGTTGTTCCAAAATTCGTAATACTGTTTCCTGTTGACGCTGTTCCTCCTCCGATATCCAGACCCATATTATGATCTGCAGCGGCCGTAGGTCCAATTACCACGATTCCAATGTTCACATTACTGATGTCGTTGGTATAGACTTTTAAATTGTGATTTCCTCCGTTTGCTCCGGTAGCCGTAGTCGAAGTGGTTACAGCTGTAGCCGAGTGTGTCGAGTTACTGTAAATTCCAAATGTATTCTGATAGGTACGATTTAAACTGATCGTATTGTTCTGAATAATATTGTTTTGTGCTCCGTTTGTTGCTGAAGCATAAAGTAATGCTACGCCCCATTCGGTCATATTATTTGTACCTGCCGCCGTTGTGGTATTCGCGGCATTTTCGGTCATGGTAAAATTCTGGATTATCACCCAGTCGGCTCCTACCAACTTAAAAATAGCATCATTTAATGCTCCGGATGTTTGTGGCGTAGGTGCCGTAATCGTACTGGTGCTTCCTGAAATGGTAATTACATTTGTCGAACTTCCTTCGGCTGTAATCACATATCCTCCTGCCGGAGCCGTTTCATTTCCGGTTAACGTAATGGCTACCGGACTTGTAATTGTCGCTCCATTTAACGCCGTTATTGCCGACGCTAGTGACGGATAGGTAGGGTTTAGTCCCGAGCCCCCGTTTGTAGTAACCTGTGCATGGCCTACAAACGCAGCTAAAAACAAAAAGAACATTAAACAGGCCTGCTGTCGAATGTTCTTAAGCCGTAAATCATTACGGTTTCTTTTTTGATTAAACAATGAATCGGATTCATTGCCTAATGAATAGTACTTTTTATTCATACAAAATTATTTAGTAGGTTAAATTACTAAATTTTTAAACATTTTCTAATAATATTAACATTTCACAAAGTATATCACAAATAAGATTTATTAATTTTCATTTTTCACAATTAGTTTATAAAAAGTCGACAATGTTTTAAAAAAGCACTCTTTTTGTGACTGCATTCTGATAAAAATATGATAATACCTGATTATTTAAAATTATAACAATCAAAAAACAATGCATTTTGCAATAAAAAATAATTCAAATAAGAACACCTGTCAGTTTTTAAAAACCTGACAGGTGTAAATTTTACTCAAAAAAAAGCCTCTCAAAATTGAGAGGCTTTCTATTATGCTTGGCCAGTTGGCCCGAAATTTAATGGAATAGAAGGCATTTCTGCTTCTTTTATTTCACCGTGAGCGGCTTCAAACCGATTGATATTTTCGGCTAAAGCTCCCAATAAACGCTTGGCGTGTTGTGGCGTTAGTATAATTCTGGATTTTACTTTCGCTTTTGGCACACCCGGCATGATATTGATATAATCAATTACAAATTCGGTATTCGAGTGGTTGATGATGGCCAGATTGGAATAAATCCCATCTGCCGTTTGCTCGTCCAACTCAATATTGATTTGACCTTGTTGCTTATTCTCACTCATGATGCTTAGTAATTAAATTCTTCTTTAGCAGCCATCAATTCGTTGAACTCTTCTTTAGAACCTACGATGATATTATCGTAATCTCTCATACCGGTTCCGGCAGGAATTCTGTGTCCTACGATAACGTTTTCTTTTAGTCCTTCCAAACCGTCAACTTTTCCGGCAACTGCAGCTTCGTTCAATACTTTTGTTGTTTCCTGGAACGATGCAGCCGAGATAAACGACTTCGTTTGTAACGATGCTCTTGTAATACCCTGAAGAATCGGAGTTGCCGTTGCCGGAACTACGTCTCTTGCTACAACCAGGTTTCTGTCGTTACGTTTCAGGATTGAGTTTTCGTCTCTCAATTCTCTTGGCGATACGATTTGTCCTGCTTTCAAGCTATCAGAATCTCCAGCATCTTCAACCACTTTCATTCCGTATAATTTGTCGTTCTCTACGATAAAGTCGCTGGTGTGAGCCAACTGATCTTCTAAGAAAAGGGTATCTCCCGGATCCTGGATCTGTACTTTACGCATCATCTGACGGATTACAACCTCAAAGTGCTTGTCGTTAATTTTTACCCCTTGCAAACGGTATACTTCCTGGATCTCATTTACCAAGTACTGTTGTACAGCAGATGGTCCCTGGATTCTCAAGATATCATCCGGAGTAATTGCTCCGTCCGATAATGGCATACCCGCTCTTACGTAATCGTTTTCCTGAACCAGAATCTGGTTGGAAAGTTTTACAAGGTATTTTTTAATTTCACCAAACTTCGATTCTACCACGATCTCACGGTTACCTCTTTTGATTTTTCCAAAAGATACTACTCCGTCGATTTCAGAAACTACAGCCGGGTTCGATGGGTTACGTGCTTCTAATAACTCGGTAATTCTTGGTAGACCTCCCGTGATATCACCCGCTTTAGACGAACGACGTGGGATTTTTACTAAAATTTTACCCGCTTTAATTTTCTCACCGTCATCAACCATAAGGTGGGCACCCACCGGTAAGTTGTACGAACGGATCAATTCACCATCTTTTCCGTAGATCAATAAAGTAGGGATTAATTTTTTATTTCTTCCCTCAGAGATTACTTTTTCCTGGAATCCGGTTTGCTCATCGATTTCAACCATGAACGTTTGTCCCTGTTCGATATCTTCGTACGCTACTTTACCGGTAAATTCAGAAATAATTACCCCGTTATATGGATCCCATTTACAGATGGTTGTTCCTTTATCTACAATATCACCGTCTTTTACAAAGATGCTTGATCCATAAGGGATATTGTGTGTATTTAATACGATTCCGGTTGTTTCGTCGATCAATTTCAATTCCGTTGAACGTGAAATTACGATATCGGTAGTGTTACCTTCGTTGTCTTCACCTTTTACGGTTTTTAAATCTTCGATCTCTAATCTTCCGCGGAATTTTGTGATAATGCTTGATTCTTCCGAGATGTTACCTGCGGTACCTCCCACGTGGAACGTACGTAGTGTTAACTGTGTTCCCGGTTCCCCAATCGATTGTGCTGCGATTACTCCGACAGCTTCACCTCTTTGAGTCATTTTTCCGGTAGCCAGGTTACGTCCGTAACATTTTGCACAGATTCCTTTTCCGGCTTCACACGTTAACGGTGAACGAACATCTACTTTTTCAACTGGAGACGCATCGATCGCTTTTACGATAGCTTCGGTGATTTCTTCACCAGCTGCAACCAATACTTCGCTTGTTAGCGGGTTGATTACATCCTGTAACGCCACACGACCTAAGATTCTTTCTCCTAATGTTTCAACGATCTCTTCATTCTTTTTCAATGCCGATACTTCAACACCACGTAATGTACCACAATCCACAGAGTTCACGATTACATCCTGAGATACGTCGTGTAACCTTCTGGTAAGGTATCCGGCATCGGCCGTTTTAAGAGCCGTATCCGCAAGACCTTTACGGGCACCGTGCGTCGAGATAAAGTATTCTAAGATCGAAAGACCTTCTTTAAAGTTCGATAAGATCGGGTTTTCGATAATCTCACCACCACCAGCAGTCGATTTTTTAGGCTTCGCCATCAATCCACGCATACCGGTTAACTGACGGATCTGCTCTTTCGATCCCCTCGCCCCAGAGTCAAGCATCATATACACCGAGTTGAATCCTTGCTGGTCTTCTCTAATGTTTTTCATCGCTAACTCCGTTAATAATGCATTCGTTGAAGTCCACACGTCAATTACCTGATTGTAACGTTCGTTGTTGGTGATAAGACCCATGTTATAGTTCATGGAAATTCCTTCAACCTGACTGTTTGCATCGGCGATCAAATCTTGTTTTTGATCCGGGATTTTGATATCTCCCAATGAGAAGGATAATCCTCCTTTGAAAGCGAATCGGTATCCCATATCTTTCATATTATCCAAGAAGGCAGCCGTTGTTGGTACATCGGTAACACTTAAAATCTTACCGATAATATCACGTAAACTTTTCTTAGTTAATACTTCGTTGATATATCCAGCTGCTTCCGGTACTACTTCGTTAAATAATACTCTTCCGGCAGTTGTCTGGATGATTTTGTATACTAATTCTCCGTTTTCGTTAAAATCTTTTGCACGGATTTTAACGCGGGCATTCAATTCCAGTTTTCCTTCGTTTAACGCGATGTTTACTTCTTCGGCAGAATAGAATGTTAATCCTTCTCCTAAGATTTTGTGCGTTTCCGTAGACAAACGTTCTTTGGTCATGTAGTACAGACCCAAAACCATGTCTTGAGAAGGTACCGTGATTGGAGCTCCGTTCGCCGGGTTCAAGATATTGTGAGAAGCCAACATTAATAATTGTGCTTCCAAAATAGCCTCTGGTCCAAGCGGTAAGTGAACCGCCATCTGGTCACCATCGAAATCGGCATTAAACGCCGTACACACTAACGGGTGTAACTGGATCGCTTTACCTTCGATTAGTTTTGGCTGGAATGCCTGGATACCCAAACGGTGCAACGTAGGAGCACGGTTTAGTAATACCGGGTGCCCTTTAATTACGTTTTCAAGGATGTCCCATACTACCGGCTCTTTTTTGTCGATAATTTTCTTAGCTGATTTTACCGTTTTAACGATTCCTCTTTCGATTAACTTACGAATAACGAATGGTTTGTACAGCTCGGCAGCCATATCTTTTGGAAGACCACATTCGAATAATTTCATTTCCGGTCCTACAACAATTACCGAACGCGCTGAATAATCCACACGTTTACCTAATAAGTTCTGACGGAAACGCCCTTGTTTTCCTTTTAAGGAATCCGATAGGGATTTCAATGGTCTGTTTGATTCTGTTTTTACAGCAGAAGCTTTTCTGGTGTTATCGAATAACGAGTCTACCGATTCCTGTAGCATACGTTTTTCGTTTCTCAAGATCACTTCCGGTGCTTTGATTTCCATTAATCGTTTTAAACGGTTGTTACGGATGATTACTCGTCTGTAAAGGTCGTTCAAATCCGATGTTGCAAAACGTCCACCATCAAGCGGCACCAACGGACGTAATTCTGGCGGGATAACCGGGATTACTTTTAAAATCATCCATTCCGGACGGTTTTCGCGGTTGTTGTTCGCTTCACGGAACGATTCTACTACCTGTAGTCGTTTTAAGGCTTCCGTTTTACGTTGTTTAGACGTTTCGTTATTGGCCGCGTGACGTAGATCGTAGGATAACGAATCCAGGTCAATACGTGCTAATAAGTCCATGATACATTCCGCACCCATTTTAGCAATGAATTTGTTCGGATCGGTATCGTCTAAATATTGGTTTTCCATTGGAAGGCTATCCTGAATGTTCAGGTATTCTTCTTCCGTTAAGAAATCCAGGGTCTTTAATGTTTCTCCGTCTGGTCCTTTTGCAATACCCGGCTGAATTACTACGTATCTTTCGTAGTAAATGATCATATCCAGTTTTTTGGATGGCAATCCAAGGATATAACCGATTTTATTCGGAAGGGAACGGAAATACCAGATGTGTGCGATTGGCACTACCAGGTTAATGTGTCCTACTCTGTCTCTACGTACTTTTTTCTCAGTAACTTCAACTCCACAACGGTCACAAACGATTCCTTTATAACGGATTCTTTTGTATTTTCCGCAGGCACATTCGAAGTCTTTTACCGGACCGAAAATTCGCTCGCAGAAAAGACCATCGCGCTCTGGTTTATGGGTACGATAGTTGATGGTTTCCGGTTTTAAAACCTCACCTCTTGATTCTGCCAAAATAGATTCCGGAGAAGCAAGACCTATCGAAATTTTGTTAAATCTTTTAACGGTATTTTTATCTTTTAATCTCGTCATGATATGAATACTATCGATTTATTTAAAACGCTATAAAAGGGAGTAATCCGAAGACTACTCCCGTGTAAATTTATTCTTCTAATCTGATGTCTAATCCAAGACCTTTCAATTCATGCATCAATACATTGAATGATTCTGGTAATCCTGGTTCCGGCATAGTTTCTCCCTTAACGATAGCTTCGTAAGTTTTCGCTCTACCAATAACGTCATCCGATTTAACAGTCAATATTTCTCTCAATGTGCTGGAAGCACCATACGCTTCAAGTGCCCAAACCTCCATCTCTCCGAAACGCTGACCTCCGAATTGCGCTTTACCTCCAAGAGGCTGTTGCGTAATCAATGAGTACGGACCGATAGAACGTGCGTGCATTTTATCATCAACCATGTGTCCTAATTTCAACATGTAGATGATACCTACCGTTGCCGGCTGGTGGAAACGCTCTCCTGTTCCTCCGTCATACAGGTATGTATGTCCGAATCTTGGGATTCCCGCTTCGTCTGTCAAGGCATTGATTTCTTCCAAAGAAGCTCCGTCGAAAATTGGCGTTGCAAATTTCTTACCTAGTTTTTGTCCTGCCCATCCTAATACGGTCTCATAAATCTGACCGATGTTCATACGGGAAGGTACCCCTAGTGGATTCAATACGATATCTACCGGTGTTCCGTCTTCAAGGAATGGCATATCCTCCTGACGTACGATCTTAGCAACAATACCTTTGTTACCGTGACGTCCCGCCATTTTATCACCCACTTTCAGTTTACGTTTCTTAGCGATGTAAACTTTAGCCAGTTTTAAAATTCCGGATGGTAATTCATCTCCAACAGTGATGGTAAATTTCTCTCTTCTCAAAGCACCCTGAAGGTCGTTTAACTTAATTTTATAGTTGTGGATCAAGTCGTTCACCATTGCATTGGTTTCATCGTCTGTAGTCCACTGACCTTTTGTTAAGTGTGCGAAATCTTCAACTGCATACAACATTTTTTGTGAGAATTTTTTACCTTTTGGTAATACTTCTTCACCTAAATCGTTCATTACACCCTGAGATGTTTTTCCATTAACGATGTCGAATAATTTTTCTACCAATCTGTCTTTCAATTCATTGAATTTCACTTCAAATTGGGTTTCCAATAGTGCTAAATCGTCTTTATCTTTAGAACGTTTACGTTTATCTTTTACCGCTCTTGCGAATAATTTTTTGTCTAATACCACACCGTGTAATGATGGTGACGCTTTTAATGAAGCATCTTTTACATCACCCGCTTTGTCTCCGAAGATTGCACGTAAAAGTTTCTCTTCCGGAGTTGGATCGGATTCTCCTTTTGGTGTGATTTTACCGATCAGGATGTCACCAGGTTTAACCTCGGCTCCGATTCTGATCATACCGTTTTCATCCAAATCTTTAGTCGCTTCCTCACTTACGTTCGGGATATCGTTGGTTAACTCTTCGTTACCCAATTTCGTATCACGCACTTCCAATGAATAGTCATCTACGTGGATTGACGTAAAGATATCGTCACGAACTACTTTTTCGGAAATTACAATCGCATCCTCGAAGTTATACCCTTTCCAAGGCATAAACGCTACTTGTAGGTTACGTCCTAAAGCAAGCTCTCCATTTTGCGTTGCATATCCTTCACAAAGTACTTGTCCTTTTGCAACTCTGTCCCCTTTTCTTACGATTGGTTTTAGGTTGATTGACGTACTCTGGTTGGTTTTTCTAAATTTAATTAACTGATACGTTTTCTCGTCCGGATCGAAGCTAACCGCTCTTTCCGCATCGGTTCTGTCATATTTAATGGTAATCATGTTCGCATCCACGTACTCAACAGTTCCGCTTCCTTCCGCATTAATCAATACTCGGGAATCAGACGCCACCTGACGCTCTAATCCGGTACCAACAATTGGTGCTTCTGGTCGTAATAAAGGAACTGCCTGTCGCATCATGTTCGATCCCATCAACGCACGGTTCGCATCATCGTGCTCCAGGAATGGAATTAACGATGCTGAAATCGATGCAATCTGGTTCGGTGCTACGTCAGTATAGTGAACAACGTTTGGCTCAACAACCGGGAAGTCACCTTCTTCACGAGCAATAACTCTGTCGGCAGTGATCGTTCCGTTCTCGTCCATTTCGATATTCGCCTGCGCGATCATCTTACCTTCTTCTTCTTCTGCGCTTAAATAGATTGGTGTTTCAACCAGATTCACTTTACCGTTTTCTACTTTACGGTATGGTGTTTCGATGAATCCCATTCCATTTACTTTCGCATAAACTCCAAGAGATGAAATCAAACCAATGTTTGGTCCCTCCGGTGTTTCAATCGGACATAAACGTCCGTAGTGCGTATAGTGAACGTCACGTACCTCGAAACCAGCTCTCTCTCTCGAAAGACCTCCAGGTCCAAGGGCAGACAATCTTCTTTTGTGTGTGATCTCAGCCAATGGATTCGTTTGGTCCATAAACTGCGATAACTGGTTGGTTCCGAAGAAAGAGTTGATCACCGATGATAATGTTTTGGCATTAATCAAATCGATTGGTGTAAACACCTCGTTATCTCTAACGTTCATTCTTTCGCGGATGGTTCTGGCCATACGGGCTAAACCTACACCAAATTGTGCCGACAATTGTTCACCAACTGTACGTACACGACGGTTTGATAAGTGGTCGATATCATCAATCTCTGCTTTAGAGTTGATCAATTCGATCAGATATTTTACGATTGTAATGATATCCTCTTTGGTCAACACTTGTTTTTCCATTGGGATATCCAAACCTAATTTTTTATTCATTCTGTAACGACCAACTTCACCTAAGTTATAACGTTGATCTGAGAAGAATAATTTATCGATAATACCACGAGCGGTTTCCTCATCAGGCGGTTCTGCGTTACGCAACTGACGGTAAATGTGCTCTACGGCTTCTTTTTCAGAGTTGGTAGGGTCTTTTTGTAAGGTATTGTGGATAATGGCGTAATCGGCCTGGTTGTTATCTTCTTTGTGTAACAAGATGGCTTTTACGTTGGCATCGATAATTTCCTCTACATTGTCTTTATCCAAAATCGTATCACGATCCAAGATAATTTCGTTACGCTCAATCGATACTACTTCTCCCGTATCCTCATCTACGAAGTCTTCATGCCATGTATTCAATACACGTGCAGCCAAACGACGACCGATATATTTTTTAAGACCGGTTTTAGAAACTTTGATTTCTTCTGCAAGGTCAAAGATTTCCAAGATATCTTTATCTCTTTCAAATCCGATAGCACGGAAAAGAGTAGTTACTGGTAATTTTTTCTTTCTATCGATATAGGCGTACATAACGCTGTTGATATCGGTAGCAAATTCAATCCAAGATCCTTTAAAAGGAATTACTCTGGCAGAGTATAATTTTGTTCCATTCGCATGGAAAGATTGTCCGAAAAACACACCCGGTGAACGGTGTAACTGAGAAACAACAACACGCTCGGCTCCGTTGATTACGAATGTTCCGCTTGGTGTCATATATGGGATTGTACCTAAATATACATCCTGAACTATCGTTTCGAAATCTTCGTGTTCCGGATCGGTACAATACAATTTTAAACGTGCTTTTAACGGCACACTGTAGGTTAATCCTCTATCGATACATTCTTCAATAGTATAACGTGGCGGATCAACAAAGTAATCAAGGAATTCCAATACAAATTGATTTCTTGTATCTGTGATTGGGAAGTTTTCCATGAAGGTATTATATAGACCTTCGTTACCTCTTTCGTCAGATTTGGTTTCCAATTGGAAGAAATCTTTAAAAGATTTTACCTGAATATCAAGAAAATCCGGATAGTCAGGGATGTTTTTCGTCGAGGCGAAATTTAATCTTTCAGTCTGATTTGTTAACATCAATGGACAAAATTTTGATTAAAAAAAAGTAATTTTGTGTAAATACACAGTGTAATTGTACTTTCTTTTTTAAACCGATACATCTCTGAAAATGAACAGAAAGTTATATTTCATTTTCTTTCTTCGTACCGATTAAAAGGGAGTTGCATTTCAAATTATTGTACACTAGAAGATACCATAATTTTATTATACGCAAAATGGTTTAGGCCTTTGAGATTTTTTCTCAAGGCCTAAACCTAGCTTTTTAGAGTAAGCTTAGCTTATTTTAGCTCAACTACTGCTCCAGCTTCTTCTAAAGATTTTTTAAGACCTTCAGCCTCGTCTTTAGAAACACCTTCTTTAACATTTGAAGGAGCACCGTCTACTAAATCTTTTGCTTCTTTAAGACCTAAACCTGTTAATTCTTTAACAGCTTTAACTACTGCTAATTTAGAAGCTCCAGCATCTTTCAATACTACAGTGAATTCTGTTTGCTCTTCAACAGCAGCAGCATCACCACCACCTGATACAACTACAGCAGCTGCAGCTGGCTCAATTCCATACTCGTCTTTTAATATCGTTGCTAATTCGTTAACTTCTTTAACTGTTAAGTTAACTAGTTGTTCTGCGAATTGTTTCAAATCTGCCATTTTTTCTATCTTTTAAAATGATTTGTAATTATATAATTTATTATGCGCGTTCGTTGGAATACTATTCCTCAGTTCCTTCTTCGTCCTTAAATTGATTTTTAAGAGCAGAGATAACTCTCTGTGCAGGAGACTGAAGTAATCCGATGATTTCTCCGATAACCTCTTCTTTCGATTTAAGAGAAGCTAATGAATCTAACAGGTTATCTCCAATGTAGATCTCCTCGTTGATGTAAGCTCCTTTTAATAAAGGCTTATCCGATTTTTTACGGAATTCTTTGATAATTTTTGCAGGTGCATTTGCGATGTCTGCAATTAAAATAGAAGTATTTCCTTTTAAAACTGTTGGTAATTCACCGTAGTTGTTATCAGAAGCTTCCATTGCTTTTTCCAACAATGTGTTCTTTACAACTTCCAATTGAATACCTGCTTTAAAACAAGCTCTTCTTAAGTTTGAAGTAGTATCTGCGTTTAAACCAGAAATATCTGCTAAATAAACAATATTAGCACCAGCTAACTGTGCAGTTAAATCTTCAATCGCGATTGATTTTTCTTCTCTAGTCATACTAAAAATTTTTAACTACCAATTATACCGCTTTAGGATCTAAGGCGATAGCAGGACTCATTGTTGATGAGATATGGATACTCTTAATATAAGTACCTTTTGCTGCAGTTGGTTTTAATTTGATTAACGTTTGAATAATTTCGTGAGCGTTCTCAGAAATTTTATCAGCCTCAAAAGAAACTTTTCCGATTCCAGCGTGAACGATACCAGTTTTATCAACTTTAAAGTCAATTTTACCAGCTTTCACTTCTTGAACTGCTTTCGCTACGTCCATAGTAACCGTTCCGGTTTTAGGGTTTGGCATTAAACCTCTTGGACCTAAAATACGTCCTAATGGTCCTAATTTACCCATTACAGCCGGCATCGTGATGATTACATCAACATCTGTCCAACCGTCTTTGATTTTTTGCAAATAGTCGTCTAATCCTACGTGATCTGCACCAGCAGCTTTCGCTTCTGCTTCTTTATCCGGAGTAACTAATGCTAAAACGCGAACGTCTTTTCCTGTACCGTGTGGTAATGTAACCACACCTCTAACCATTTGATTCGCTTTTCTAGGATCTACTCCCAAACGAACTGCGATATCAACAGACTCATCAAATTTTGCAGAAGCAACAGTTTTGATCAATGCAGATGCATCTTTCAAGCTGTATAATTTGTTCTTCTCAATTTTTGAAGCAGCCTCTTTTTGCTTTTTTGTTAATTTTGCCATGTCTTTTTCTTTTTACGATTAAAAAGGAGCGTTTCCTGATACAGTTATCCCCATAGATCTAGCTGTTCCTGCTACCATACTCATTGCTTTCTCAATTTCGAAAGCATTAAGATCTTGCATTTTGTCTTCAGCAATAGCTCTAATTTGATCCCAAGTAACGCTAGCTACTTTCTTACGATTCGGTTCACCTGAACCAGACTTCAACTTTGCAGCATCCAATAACTGAATTGCAGCAGGTGGCGTTTTAACAACAAATTCAAAAGATTTGTCTTTATACACAGTAATTTGTACTGGTAATACTTTGCCAGGTTTATCTTGTGTTCTAGCATTAAATTGCTTACAGAACTCCATGATGTTAACCCCAGCAGCCCCCAAAGCAGGTCCAACCGGTGGCGACGGATTCGCAGCACCTCCCTTAACTTGTAGTTTAACTACTTTACTAATTTCTTTTGCCATTTTTTAAAAAAATTTAGCACATCTTCATTGGAAGCGAATGATGTGGTTTGTATGTAACAAAAATTTATACTTTTTCTACTTGCATAAAACTTAATTCCAATGGTGTTTTTCTTCCGAAAATCTTAACCATTACTTCAAGTTTACGCTTCTCTTCGTTCACTTTCTCTACCGTTCCATTGAAACCGTTGAAAGGTCCGTCGATTACTTTTACCGTTTCTCCTACTGAGTACGGAATTGCAGCGGTATCGGTTTTCACAGAAAGCTCATCTACTTTACCCAACATACGGTTTACTTCCGACTGTCGTAACGGTACTGCATCACCACCTTTTGTTTCCCCTAAAAATCCAATAACTCCTGTTATTGATTTTATTATATGCGGAATTTCTCCCGTAAGATTTGCTTCTATCATCACATATCCCGGGAAATAAACACGATCTTTGCTTATTTTCTTACCATCACGTACCTGTACTACTTTTTCTGTAGGAACAAGCACCTGAGAAATATAATCACTCATACCAAGACGGTTAATCTCCGTCTCGATATAGTTTTTAACTTTATTCTCCTGACCGCTAACCGCTCTAACTACATACCACTTTTTGACATTATTATCAGTCATATCAAAAAAATTAAGCCTTTTTTAATAAATTAAAGAATCCTCCCAGCACTTTGGCGAAAACAACATCCACTCCCCATGTTGCCAACGCGAATAAAATCGAGAAAATTGCAACAATGATGGTTAAACGTTGTACTTCAGACCACTCTGGCCAGGTCACATTTGATTTTAATTCCACAAATGCTTCCGATATGTAATTAACAACTTTTGTCATCATATTCTGTTTTTGCACGGGTGGAGGGATTCGAACCCCCATCAACGGTTTTGGAGACCGCTATTCTACCCTTGAACTACACCCGTATAAGTTAAAAACCAGCAGCATGAACTGCTGGTTTTTTTATTTCAAAATGAAATTAGTCTAAGATTTCAGTTACCTGACCAGCACCTACTGTTCTACCACCTTCACGGATAGCGAAACGTAAACCTACGCTTAATGCGATTGGGCTTAATAATTGTACTTCGATAGTCAAGTTATCCCCAGGCATAACCATTTCTACACCAGCTGGTAAAGAGATAGTACCTGTTACGTCAGTTGTACGTACGTAGAACTGTGGACGGTAGTTATTGTGGAATGGAGTGTGACGTCCACCTTCTTCTTTTTTCAAGATATAAACCTCTGCTTTGAATTTAGCGTGTGGCTTAACAGATCCTGGCTTAACGATAACCATACCACGACGGATATCAGCTTTATCAATACCTCTCAATAATAAACCTACGTTATCTCCAGCTTCACCTCTATCAAGGATTTTACGGAACATCTCAACTCCTGTAATTGTAGAAGTTAATTTGTCAGCTCCCATACCGATGATTTCAACAGCATCTCCAGTATTAGCAACTCCAGTTTCGATACGTCCTGTAGCAACAGTTCCACGACCTGTAATTGTAAACACGTCTTCTACCGGCATCAAGAATGGCTTATCAACATCACGTTGTGGCAATTCAATCCAGCTATCAACAGCTTCCATCAATTCCATTACAGTAGCAACCCATTTAGGCTCTCCATTCAAAGCTCCTAAAGCAGATCCTTTAACTACTGGTCCGTTATCTCCATCATACTGATAGAAAGATAATAGATCTCTGATTTCCATTTCAACAAGCTCTAACAACTCAGCATCATCAACCATGTCTACTTTGTTCATGAAAACAACCATTCTTGGAACACCAACCTGGCGACCTAAAAGGATGTGCTCACGAGTTTGTGGCATTGGACCATCTGTAGCAGCAACTACCAAGATAGCACCATCCATCTGAGCAGCACCAGTAACCATGTTCTTTACGTAATCCGCGTGACCTGGACAGTCAACGTGCGCATAGTGACGGTTAGCAGTAGCGTATTCTACGTGAGATGTATTAATAGTAATACCTCTTTCTTTCTCTTCAGGAGCGTTGTCAATCTGATCGAAGCTTCTTGCCTCAGATAAACCTGCATCAGCTAATACTTTAGTAATAGCAGCAGTCAAAGTTGTTTTTCCGTGATCTACGTGTCCAATAGTACCAATATTCAAGTGGGGTTTGGAACGATCAAAAGTTTCCTTTGCCATGATTTAATAATTTAATCTTAGTTATATAATTAGTGTTCAAATTCTTCTAAACCTTGAGCCAATGACGGGAATTGAACCCGTGACCTCTTCCTTACCAAGGAAGCACTCTACCCCTGAGCTACACCGGCTGGTGTTTTTCCGTTTCCGGAACTTGGTGGGGAGAGCAGGATTCGAACCTGCGAAGACTTAGTCAGCAGATTTACAGTCTGCCCTCGTTGGCCGCTTGAGTATCTCCCCTACGATTTTATTACAGTTACCAAACTTTGAGCCGATGGAGGGACTCGAACCCACGACCTGCTGATTACAAATCAGCTGCTCTAGCCAGCTGAGCTACACCGGCATCAGTAATAAAAAAGTCCGCTATTTCTAACGGACTGCAAATGTATAGAATTTATTTTTTAATCAAAACATTTTTCATCTTTTTTTTATTTCTTCTTAAATTTATTTTAGAAACAAATTTGTAAAGTCCTCAAAAAGAATCCCATTGCTTAAATATGTGTTCTTATCCTACCTTTTCTTTTTAATAATAAACGCTCTAAAGATTCCGCAGACAGATCGACTGCTTCTTCAAAACTTTTGCTTTGTTTTTTCACTACAAATTCGTCTCCAGGAACACTGATTTTTACCTCCACTATTTTATTCTCTTTATCGCTGGTATTTTCAACTTTTAAAAACACGTCGGAAGAAACAACTTTGTCGTAGTACTTTTCTAATTTCCCTAATCTGTCATGAACAAAACCAATTAGCTTTTTGTCAACATTAAAATTGACAGCCTGAACATTTACTTTCATAATAAAAACTTTTAATGGGTTAATTTTCGGAATTATCACGACTTCTGGGATGCGCGTCCCGGTATACTTTTTTTAATTCAGCCAGACTGCTGTGTGTGTAAATTTGGGTCGACGACAAGCTAGCATGCCCTAACAATTCCTTAACTGAATTTATATCGGCACCATTGTTCAGCAAATGCGTCGCAAAGGTATGCCTAAGAACGTGCGGACTCTTTTTTACCTTTTCAGAGACAGTACTAAAGTAATCATTTATTAATCGATAAACAAACGATTCACTGACTTTGTTCCCTTTTTGGCTCAATATTAACAAATCATTATCCACTATCGAAATTAACTTTTTTCTCTCCGTAAGATAACGATTAATCAATCTATCTGTACAATCTAAAACGGGCAACAAACGCTCTTTATTGCGCTTCCCTAAAACTTTTAACGTTTTCGAATACGCATTATAATCCACCCATTTCAACCCTATTAATTCCGAACGTCTTAATCCCAACGTATAAAAAAGCTCTACGATCAGACGGTTGCGGATTTCCTCAAATCCATCCTCTTCTCCCAACTCTTCAAAAACCCGATCCAGCTCTTTTTCCGAAAACGGAATCTGAACCTTTCGCGCCACTTTTAGCGCCTTATGCTTCTGAAGCGGATTAACGTCTATTTGTCTTGTTTTTAGTAAAAACCGGTAGAACGATTTTAAAGAAGATACTTTACGGTTTACCGAGAGTGTCGCCATTCCCGATTCAACCAACGCCACAATCCAGGATCGGACATGACTGTAGTTTACTTTTTCCAGCGCCACTTCAAAACCCTGTTCTTCCAGAAAGGCCGCAAAAAACTGCACATCATTCACATAGGCCGTCAATGTGTGCCGCGAGTAGTTTTTCTCTTTCTGAAGATAGTCCTGATAAGCCTGTAAAGTTGTTCGCATACAAATAAAAAAACCGTTAGCAACAAAGTTAAAAAACTTTGCCGCTAACGGCTATAGTAAAATTCAAAAACTACTAATTCTCTAAAGAATCTCTTAGTGTCTGAATATAAGCTGCTTTTTGAATCTGAGCTCTTCTTGTTACTGACGGTTTCGTGAATGCCTGACGACTTCTTAATTGTCTAACAACTCCCGTTTTGTCGAATTTTCTTTTGTAACGTTTTAACGCTCTATCAATATTTTCTCCGTCCTTAATTGGTATAATCAACATAATATAACACCTCCTCTCGTTAATGGGTGCAAAAGTATAACTTTATTTTTGATTACAAAACAGAAAACAACATTTATTAAACACATACATCCCAAAATGCCCCTATATGCGTTATCAAACACACCTGACAGGTTTTTAAAACCTGTCAGGTGAATATTATTAATAAAAAAACCCAGTCATCAGACCGGGTTTTTTTATGATATGATCAATTTATTATCCTTTTAAGATATTTCTAGAGATAACCAGTTTCTGAATTTCAGTGGTTCCTTCTCCGATCGTACACAGTTTGGAATCTCTATAGAATTTCTCAACCGGGAAATCTTTAGTATACCCATAACCACCGTGAATCTGAACGGCTTCGTTAGCTACTTTAACACAAACTTCCGAAGCATACATTTTGGCCATAGCTCCTAATGTTGTTACCGGTTTGTGGTTATTTTTAAGGAATGCTGCTTTGTGTAGCAATAATTCCGATGCTTCAATTTCGGTTGCCATATCAGCCAGTTTAAAGGAAATCCCCTGGAATTCGCTAATCGCTTTTCCGAACTGGTGACGCTCTTTCGAATATTTCAAAGCGGCTTCATAAGCACCTTTCGCAATTCCTAAGGATAAAGCACCAATTGAAATACGCCCGCCATCCAAAATTTTCATAGCCTGAATAAATCCTTCTCCTACTTCTCCCAAACGGTTCGCATCCGGAATACGACAATTGTCAAAAATCAACTCTGCCGTTTCGCTGGCACGCATTCCCAGTTTGTTTTCTTTTCTTCCACTTGTAAATCCTGGTGTCCCGTGTTCGATTACAAAAGCTGTCATTCCTCTGGAATCGCCTTTTTCACCGGTACGAACGATTACTACCGCAACGTTACCCGATTTAGCATGTGTGATAAAGTTTTTTGCTCCGTTGATCACCCACTCATCACCGTCTTTAACCGCTGTGGTATTCATTCCACCCGCATCCGAACCCGTATTGTGCTCGGTTAATCCCCAAGCTCCAATCCACTCGGCTGTCGCTAATTTTGGAATCCATCTTTTTTTCTGCTCTTCATTTCCGAATGTCAGAATATGGTTCGTACAAAGCGAGTTATGCGCCGCTACCGATAAACCAATTGAAGGATCTACTTTTGATATTTCTTCTACAATAGTAATGTATTCATGGTAACCCAAACCGGATCCGCCCAGTTCTTCCGGTACTAAAACCCCCATGAATCCCATTTCTCCTAATTTTTTGAATAAATCGACAGGAAAAGTCTGCGCTTCGTCCCATTCCATAATATAAGGACGAATGTTTTGTTCGGCAAAGTCTCTGATCGACTGAGCGATCATGGCTTGCGTTTCATTGTATTCAAAATTCATTTTGCTGTTTGTTTGTTTAAAAATCCAAATATAAGGCAATTATATCAACTTTTTCAACTGGGAATTCTTTAATTTTTGTTAAGTCTTCTTTGGATTTTATCGGACCAATCATACTCCGATAGGTGATAATCTGCTTTGCAATCCCGTATCGAAAATACGGAAACTGCGCCAATTCTTTCAATGAGGCGTTATTAATATCAATCTTTGTTATTTCCGGCGGATTGATCACCGGGAAATGATGCATCAGTTGTTCGATCACTTCGTCCGACAATCCCCAGATATAGCGGAATTGTTCTGTGCTGACAAACGCGCCAAATTTTTCTTTTTCTTTTATAATCCGTTCGGACAGGGCTTCTCCTATTCCGTATATTTTTCGTAGTTCCTCTCGGGTGGCTTTGTTAATATCGATTCGGAAATCTTTTTTTTCCTGTCGCTCTGCTATCGGATACGAAAATGATTGTGTTTTGTGTATTTTTTGATTAACCCATTCCGGGAATTTGAAGTAGGGTGCAATTTTAGCAAGTCGTTTTTCATCCATTTGAGTTACCCGACGAAATTCAGCTACCGAGTTGACATATTTATTTTGGGCCCGAAAAGCCTGTAACCGGTCGATTTCGGCTACTGTCATTCCTAAAATATATCCTTTATAATCGGAAATAAAATTCGGATTAAACGGCTGCAATTGTATTTCGGAGGTCCGATTTTGCCGTTTGAGACTGTCGATCGCTATTTGCTGTGACAACCATTCTTCGGCTTCCGGATTTGTCACAGGAGTGTATCGCAATTGTCCGGTAAAATATATCAGAAGCTGTATTCCCAGTAGTACCAACAACAATACAAAAATACCACTTCGCTGCGCCCGCGTATACTTTAGTCCGTATTTGTTGTTGCTATCCATTTTTTATCAGAGGTCAAAAACGGAACTCCGTTTGGTATAGACCATGTCTTTTAGACGTAGCCAGAATGCCAGTGTCAGATAGACCCCAAACCACAAGCCAACGGTAAAAAACGACAGGTAAATAAAAAACAGCCGAACACTGGTTGCCCGCATCCCTAACCGGTCGGCTAATCGTGACGACACTTCGAATCCGTGCTTTTCAAAAAAATGACGTATGTTGGTGATCAGATTCATCTGTTTTTAATTTGATTCAAAAATACGGTTTTCCAATCGATTATCCCAATAGCTTTTTTCCGATGTCACAATGCAGGCATCGTTTATAATTACAATATTCTTTTTTTAACTGTAGCATGGCCTGACTATCGAAAGCACTTTCAATTTTTACTCCCAATTGTTTGAAACGGTCGATTATACTATTCTGCTCCGGTACGATTTGCCGTACCATGTCCAGTAATTCTTCCGAAAAATCATTTCCGAGATAACGGGCATATAAAAATCGCAGCGGCAAAATGGCGTTTATAAAAAGTAATTGCCGGAAACTTATGCTTATCTTTTTGACTTTCTCTTTTCCGGAACTTACTGTATCGAACCGATAATGGGTGTTCCAATATTCCGGCATTTCAATAGTAAAGATCTTGTAAAATGTATCAAGCGTATTACAATGAATAAGAGCATCAAATAAATTCGAATGCTTTTGATACAATCCGGCCAATTGTACCAGTCGGATCGTTGGAAAATTATCCGGTCGTACTTTATAAAATTGCAACGGGATGCCACCTTTCCAATGAAACCGGTACTTTTTCTTTAGCTCTTTCCATTTACGTTTAAGATCACAAAAATACCGATCCTCTTTATCTTCGTCTAATAACGCTGCCATCCCAAAAAACAGTGCTTCGAGATTGCCTGCGACATATCGTTCTTTTCGGATAATGGTAAACGGAACAGCTTTCGCAATCTGATAAAAGGCTTCACTATTATTGTTTAATCCAAAGCTTTTCGCCAGACAGCAAAACAAGGTTGCTTCCCAGTCGTTTTTATTTTCTTTTAACAGTATCTGAATCGGTTTTACTTTTCGTTCCAGGCGTTCTAAAAAAAGGCGCTCTTTCCATTTCATCCAGAAAATCGGTTCGACCGAAAGCAGGTCTTTTTCACAGAAAATCCAGTTTTTCGTTTTTATCAATCGATAATAATCTGCTAAAAAATGATCCGGAACATATGCCTTTAGTACCAATACCGGGATTTCGGAGTCGTCGGGACGGAAAACAGCAATATCATGTTCCCAGACCACATGCAGAATTACATTATCATATTTTTTATTGATCTCGTGTCGGTGATGGTACCAGTCGGACGATTTTAAATGAATCTCCACATTACCCGCCCATAGTTGGTTTCCGATAATTAAACTGGCATTGAAAAAATCCGGTCCGTCTTCTTTGTGGTATTGCCCGGGATTAAGGACTTGTAGTGTTTCTCCCTGAATTGTTTTTAGCGGTAACGCGACCAACTTCTGGTATTGCCAAATATAATGTAAAAAAATTTCCTGCATGGCATATAAAGTAAATCTCTAATTTAAGAAAAAATTATCTTTGTGTCTCGACCAACAAAAAATGAAAAAATTATTCGCAATCGTATTAGTATTACATTTCGGAATACTGTACGCACAACGGGATATAATCCCGTCCAACGGTTATAGGATAACCTACTTAAAAAGTTCGAATGGAAAAGCACTCAAAAATCAGGATCCGATTCTGGTTTTTGCCGCAACTGATCAAACAACTTTACTATCGAGTGCCAGTATTCAATCCGGTAAAGCGGATTTCCCTTATGAACAAACGTTTATCGATCTGAACACACGTAATTTTACACAACTGGCTTTTTTGGACAAGGCTAAAAACGCAGCGACCACCGATAGCATTTCACTATCCAAGCAAACGTTTGACCTTAGCCCGGAAACCAGGATGATATTGGGTTACCAATGCCGAAAAGCCAAAACAATTATCAATTCCAACACGATCGAACTTTGGTTTACCAACGATTTAAAAGTAAAAGGCGCGCCTACTGTATTGGGTGCCGACCTGGGATTGGTTCTGGAAATGGTACGCAATAATAATTATGTGATTACCGCTACTAAAATTGAAAAACAGAAGAAAATATCACCTTATAAGATGGCCTTTAATAATTTTAACGGTCCGAAAACCGATCTTATAACCTATCGCGATTTGCTTTGGAAAAGTCGGTTTACCACGATAGCTGTTTTTAAAGACGAGAGCATCAATTTCTCCGATCAGTCCCAATCCAATGATAGCATTTTCCGATATGCCAATGGTACCATTATATTACGAAAAATACGTTTTCCAGAGATTCCTGCAGGCAGCTTGATTTTCGCCGAATTACAGGAACAATCCAATGGTGATGCTTACGATCGTACCGGTTCCGTTTTTGTGATTCCGGAAGATCAGCCGTATTCTTTTTTAGACGGTTTAAAAAACGGTGTAAAATCCCTTCCGGTTTATGACAACGGAAATGGTAAACAGTACCAGGGCATTGTTCGTACTACTAATTATAGTCCGCTATTGGAATTGATGCGCTTTTTTACTCCGTTTGGCATCCAACAATACAATCATATTTCCTTAAAGGATAAAAAATGGCACGAGATTGTCCCGTATCGTCAGGATATTTCGGAATTACAAAGTACTTTAAGCCGTAAAACGGTATGGGTTGGAACTTTTATCGGGAACTACGATAAAGGCGGTCATAAAATCAGTTTGGACATTACTATCCATAAAGGAGATAAGCCAGCAACTGCCAATCGTTTTGTTTTGCCGTTGTTTAATACCACTAACGTGATGGAAATGGCCGGACAGGATTATGCGACCCTATTTAATACCGACAAAGGCCTCGAAGTTACGTTCGATTTACCGAACGATGTTGCGAATGCACAGCTCCGCTATATAACTACAGGGCATGGCGGTTGGGAAAACGGTGATGAATTTGTCCCGAAAAAGAACCGGATTTTCCTGGATCAACAGGAAGTATTTGCTTTTATTCCCTGGCGACAGGATTGTGGCTCGTACCGTTTGTTTAATCCCGCTTCGGGTAATTTTAACAACGGTCTGTCCTCGTCTGACTACAGTCGTTCCAATTGGTGTCCGGGAACCGTTACCAATCCGATTATGATAGATCTGGGCGATCTGAAAGCCGGTAAACACACGATACAGATTCGTATTCCGCAAGGCGCACCGGAAGGAAATAGTTTCAGTTCCTGGAATGTTTCCGGTGTACTGATCGGAAATTAAAAAAGCGCCGTTTGTAAATAACAAACGGCGCTTTTTTTAAACCTGTCAGGTTTGTAGTGTGTATATTCTTTATTTTATCGAATTGATAATATCGTGTTTGGTGATAATATGGTGTTTCCCATTTCCTAAATCGACCAAAACCGCCTGGTTATCTTTGTTGATCAGTTTCGAAACTTCGTCAATAGGAGTTCCCAGTTTTACAATCGGGAAAGCAGCACCCATTACTTCACGAATTGGTTTATCGGCTACATTTTTATCGGCTACATAACTTTGGAATAAATCCGTTTCGTCTACAGAACCTACAAACCCAGTTACATCGATTACCGGAATTTGAGAAATTTTGTGTTTACGCATTCTTTCAATCGCATGCGATACCAATTCTTCCGTACGTACCACAACCAATGGTTTGTCGATATGCTCTTTGATCAAGTCTTCTGCTTTTGTAATTTCTTCGTCCAGAAAACCTCTTTCACGCATCCAATCATCATTAAACATTTTTCCAACATAACGGCTACCGCTATCGTGGAATAACACTACTACCACATCTTCCGGTTTGAAGTGCTCTTTTAACTGGATTAGTCCTTTTATCGCTGCTCCGGCAGAGTTTCCTACAAAGATTCCTTCTTCCAATGCAATTCTACGGGTATACACCGCAGCATCTTTATCGGTTACTTTGGTAAAGCCGTCGATTAGTGAAAAGTCAACGTTTTTAGGAAGGATGTCTTCTCCGATTCCTTCGGTGATATAGGAATAAATTTCGTTTTCATCGAAAATACCCGTTTCATGGTATTTTTTAAATACCGATCCATAGGTATCGATTCCCCAGATTTTAATATTCGGGTTTTTCTCTTTTAAATATTTTGCCACTCCGGAAATGGTTCCTCCGGTTCCCACACCTACTACAAAGTGTGTGATTTTCCCTTCGGTTTGTTCCCAGATTTCCGGTCCGGTTTGTTCGTAATGTGCAATCGCATTCGACGGGTTGTCGTATTGGTTTACATACCACGCATTCGGTGTTTCTTCGGCCAAACGTTTTGATACCGAATAATACGAACGCGGATCCGTTGGTTCTACGTCTGTAGGACATACCACTACTTTGGCTCCCACAGCACGAAGGATGTCCATTTTCTCTTTGGACTGCTTATCCGAAATCACACAGATCAATTTGTATCCTTTTACAATCGCAGCCAAAGCCAATCCCATTCCGGTATTTCCGGAAGTTCCTTCGATAATGGTTCCGCCCGGTTTTAAACGTCCGTCGGCTTCCGCATCTTCGATCATTTTAACGGCCATACGGTCTTTTACCGAATTACCCGGATTAAAGGTTTCTACTTTTGCCAATACCAAAGCGTCTACTTCTTTGGTTACTTTATTTAGTTGAACCAAAGGTGTGTTCCCAATGGTTTCCAATATGTTTTTTGCGTATTTCATTAGTATATAATTTCTAAAAAAGTCTGTTTTGTTTGCCAAAGATATTGCTATTTGGCGTATTATAAAATGTTGCTAACGCGCCCTTAACTAAAGAAATTCCATACCAGTCCGAAACGCACCATAAAATCATGATACGGGTTGTTCGGATCGGAATAATATTTATAGCCTGTAAAGCTGGAATTAAAATGTTCTGCTTTTAAATAAATTCGCGTGCGTTTGATTTTGGCATTGATAAAGAAATCGAGCATCGGGAAGTTTCCGATTTCTTTTTCTTGTTGGATATAGAATTCACCCAATAATGGGTTGTAGGTATTCGCGTAATATTTTGTAAAATAATTTAAGGTTATTCCCATTTGCAGGTATAAGGCTTTCGAGAAATAGTGATCATTAAAATATAAGGAGTTACGCGTAACGAATTCCGGTACGTTTAGTATTTTGTCTGTCTGATCTACTTTTTGGTATAAGAAGGTATTGTCTAAACCGAATTTACCAACCTTAAATTCACGTCCCACTTTAACCGAGAAGTAATTAATGGTATTTCCGTATTGTTGTGGCGAAACCAGTACCTGCGTTGCATCGGTACTCGTATCCGCAAAATACAAATGATCATCCAATATGCTGTATTTTACCGAAGCTTCCAGCCATTGTGTTTTGGCTTCGAGCTCAACGTTTTTAATTTTTTCGTTTTTAAAGTTATTGCTCCAGTTATAGAAGATATAACCACTTTGATACAGGTTGTAGTTCAGATCCGGAAGTTTGTTCATGTTTTGGAAACGCAATGTAAAAACGTTACGCGTATCCCAGTTATAACGAACCGTACCTTCAATTTTTGCCAGTGATTGGTCGGTTATAGAATTGGACACTAACAGCGTTCCTTTCCACTTGTTTTTATAGTAGGTATATTGCGCACCATAGGAATTGACTTTGTCATTTAATCGGTTTGGCACTCTAACTGAGGCATCGTCATTTAAGACCGTACTGTTATAAAAATAATTGTAACGGTAGTCTTCCAGATAAAACTCAAAATCTCCAAAGCTTTGGTTGGAATAGGCTACCCCTACTTTATTATAGAGACTGTTAAAACGGGTTTTATTACTGATCGCACTTGAAAAAGAATCACCGAAACGTGTGTTGGCCGTAGGTTGCGAATAATCGAAGAACTTATATTCATAATTAAAACGATGCAGGAAAACCAGACTGTTCGGGTTATTTTTATTCAGACGGAAACTATGATCAAAAAAGAGGCGCTTTCCTTCCAAGGACGATTTGGTGTCGTCACTAAAATACACATCCAGACGTGCACGGTCGTCATAAGGAGGAATACTGTTTTCGAATTCATCCAGATTTTTTACGCCGCCATTTTCATGATTCAGGATATCCTGAATGGCCACGTGGAATTTTAAATTATAGCGTTTATCCGTAGTATGATAACTGGTTATGAATCGGAAATTACCGGTACTCGAAAGTTGGTTTACATATTTACCCAACGAACGCAATCCTTTATAACCGATAGAAAAGTTTAGATTTTTAGAGGTATTCAAAGAAATAAAAGCATCCAGATTTTGTCCCTGTTCCATCACCGATTTATAGTATAACTCGGTCATTGGTGTGGGCATGGAATAGTATTTAATGTCTTCGGCCCGCATAAAATTGAATGTCTTCGCCTTAAATCCGAATTCCGGATAAGCGTTATAAGCCGTCAGACCGTAGTCGAGTGTATTATAGGTTTGCCCTTCATTTGGAAAAGGCATTAATCCAAAAATATCCTTACGCAGGTAGTTTAGTTCATAGTCCTTTTTGATGGTTAATGAAGTATCTACAAAGGTAGTGTCGCGATCCAACGAAATGATTTTGTACTGATCGATTGGGGCAAAATGGGTTTTATCATCGGAACCCCGAAGTGATTTTTTTGGCTTTATCGAATCCTTTACCTGCTCCTGGCTCAACATCGCAAAAGAACATAACAGTAGTACCGCTATAAAAAGATGCTTCATAAATCTATATTAGAATCGCAAAGGTATTAGAAATTTACAAATAATGCAGCTATTCTGTAAAATGAGCTATAATTTATCGTTTTGTCAAAAAAAAAGCGCCCCGAATCGGGGCGCTTAAAAATATATTTATTTAAAAATTATTTTTTGTTTTTTTTCAAACCAGCTTTTGCTTTGAAAGCAGCAGCCATTTTGTTGATGTTTGATGCAGATTTACCTTGAGCAATAACACTATTGTCATTTGGATTTATGATCGTGAACACACCATTTTCTACTTTCACAGCAGCGATCATAGTAATATCACCGTTTCCAGCACCAGCACTATTCTCACCTTCTGAGTTAGAAGTCAAGAATCCTGTAGTTTGCGTGTAAGATCCGGCTTGTAAAGTAGCTGAACCACCTCTTACATAATCTACAGTGATTGGAATGTTGAATTCTGGTAAACCAGCAGCAGGAACTCCTGCATCACCATAAAGGTATCCAACGATTAAGTACGTACCATTTGGATAATCAGCCAAAGGCATTACTAAATGCTCTGGACAGTCACCAGTTTGTGCTCCGTCTCCAACAGGGTTGAAACCAGTATCAAAAACCAAGATGTCTACGTCATACTCGATATCACAAAGTGAATACGACTGACCTCCAGCTTCGAATGTTCTATCCCAAGCAAGTGTCAAATCTAATTCATCTTTCACAACGTTTTTGATCGTAATGTTAACAGTCTGATCAATTGTACCGTTCATGTTATGAGCACCTGTAAGCTTTAAAGCAAGTAATTCATCTTGCTCATACTCATCATCAAGAACAGTTGGAATTGTAATTGTATACGTAGATGTGTTAGCAGGGAAAGTTACTAAAAAACCATCCGTTCCTAATCCATCTTCAGCTCCTACTGGCAATCCAGGTAATGTAAAATCATCATCTAAAGTTGCTGTACTGTTACCTAAAACTTCCAATTTAACTTCCATTGGAACATTAGACACTTTACTCGTTTTAAGTACAATCGTAACGGCATCACCTTCATTTACCGTATAAGCAGAAAATTCAGGAGAGATAGCCGGTTTTTCATTGTAAACAAAGTCCGGATCATTATCATTACAGGATACAAAAGCTAATCCTGTGAACAATAACGCAAAAGCTGAACTTAAATATCTTTTATTTTTTTTCATGTTTCTCTATTATTATTTAATTCACTTTTCTGAATAGGTATGGTCTGTTTGCATACACACCTGTGATTGTAACACTTGTCCATCTTAAATCACCGTTAGGCTGAACTGTACCTGTTCCAGAGATAGGGTACGTATCGTTACCATACCAATCCGTGATTGTTAATGTATCACAAAGATCTGAGAAAAACATATCGTACTGTGTATAACCTGGTGTAACATTTGACTTGTAAGAACCTACTCCGATCTCAGTAACCACAATAGGGAATGTCCCTGAAGTATACGATACAGAATAGTTACCTGCTAAGTTAGAGAAACAAGAACCTACTAAAGTGATTGTTAATTTACTATAGTTTGATCCTACAACAGTTGCACTAGAAGAAGAAGCACCTGTAAGTTTAATTACAACAGTTTTATCGTCGTTTACAACAACATTGTTACTGTGAACAGTAATAGGAATAACAACTGATTTGCTTCCAGCAGGAATAATTGCAGTATGATTAGCAGAAGCAAAATCAAACTCATGTCCTAAAGTAGCAGTACTACTAACTGCATCAAAATCATAAGTAACGGCAATATCGCTATCAGCAGGTAAACTTTGGTTACCTCCGATTAATTCGATAACCATATTAACTGTTTTATCTGTTCCATCGGTTACAATTCCATTACTTTGAGAAGTCTTGGAAAATCCAACGATAGCTCTTGAATCACCAAAGTATGGCGCTTCATCACCTAAGTCACACGATACCGACACAGCGGCAGTTGCAACAAATAATAATAATAATTTAATTTTTTTCATATTTAATAGTATTTTGAGGTTATCACCAATTATGGTAATGCCCAGAAGATTTTATTATTAAATGCATCATTTTGAGACTGACTTGGTACGTTGTTACCGTTTGCAGTATACTCAGAGTTCGGGTACATTAAACGTACTGGTTTAGCAGGTCTTGTAGCTGTTAAAGCTAGATCTGTAACAGGGAAACCAGTTCTTGTATACTCGATCCAAGACTCAATACCATTGATACCCATTAGAGCAATCCATTTCTGAGTCATGATTGCTTCACGTTTATCAGCAGATCCATCCCATCCAAGTTTATTCACACTATTAGCAGCAGCGATATAAGCAGCACCACCAGTAGCACCTAACAAATCAAATGATTTTTGGATACCCGTTTCAAATAAAGCTTTTGCAGATCCAGGTAAATGCCCGTTTAATACCGCTTCAGCCTGTAAGAAGTAACTTTCAGCAGCTGTAAAGATATATCCGTCTTGCGCAGAATTTTTGATCAAACCAGGACCAAGATTCGCTAAGTTGTCCGGAGCTTCGATACCTGTTTGTCCCTGGATAACTCCAGCCCAAGATCCACCGTTTTGTTTGAATAATCTAGCTAAACGTCCGTCTTGTACACCATATTTACTACCGTTAAGCGATTTGATCGCGTTATCCGTAGCTACAGTAGAACTATAAGAAGGTCTTTCTGCAGTTTCATTAATTTGGTATCCGTACGTGTTATAGAACGGGTTTTGTCTGTCGTTATTAGCATTTGAATAACCAGGGTTAACTGTAGCATCAGTTGTGATGAAATCAGCACCAGCTAATTCAGCGAACTCAGCAGCTATATAAGCCTGACTAGCAGCAACACCAGATTCTCTGATCAACAATCTTAATTTGATTGTGTTTGCTAATTTCTTCCAGTTATTCATGTTTCCTTTAAATACAGGATCTTCTAATCCAACTGTTTTTGTTCCAGCAGGTGCATTATTAATCATTTCGATTGCATCTTCTAACTGTACTACTAAGTCTCTATAAACAGTTTGTGCGTTATCATAAACTGGTGTAGTGTTTAATGGATTATGCGCCTGAGAATACGGAATATCACCATACAAATCTACTAAATACTGGAAGTAGAACGTTTTCATGATTTTAGCGATAGCCTTGTGGTTATCGTAATTATCAGCAGGGAAATTCTGGATGTTTGTTAAACCTAATGTCGTTAAGAATAAATTCTCCCAAATTCTAGAATAGAATGAGTTATCGATATTTAAGTCAAACTCTACTGTATAAATACCCGTTACCGAGTTAACGTTACCTCCCCAACTGTTCATGAACAAGTTTCCTAATGCATTCGGCATTGTAGAAAAGGAACGGTAAGGCTGAGTAATCGCTCCACTTAAAGCTAAGTTTGGCGTTACGCTTTCGTACGTAGGGTTATTTGGTGAATCATTAATATCCAGATAATCGTCACATGAGGACAATCCTAATGCTGCTACTAATGAAAATAAATGTATTTTGTACTTTTTCATACTTCTTTTAATTAAAACGTTAAGTTAAGACTGAAACCAACAGTTCTAGTGTTTGGATACTGGTTCGTTCCACTTGCTCCACTATTACTAGTACCAGAAGCTAAACCTACAGCATTACCATTGTTAATTGATGCTTCAGGATCGTCATATCCTCTGTTTTCTCTAGCTAATACTGTAAATGGATTTCTCGCATTCACACCAACTCTTAAGCTAGTTAAACCTGTTCTTTCTAACATTTTAGCTGGAATTGCATAGCTTAAAGATAACTCACGTACTTTGAAAGCAGTAGCATCTAAAATGTAGTTCTCATCGATGTTAGAATAAATGTTTGCATAATACTGTTGTACTCCAATTGAAGAACCACCACCTGTAACTACAGAGTTGTTCGCAACATAAGTTCCAGTGTTAGCATCTAAGTAAGAAGAGTTAGGAATAATGAATCCACCTCTTCCGTTTTCAGCTGAATCAACTAAATAACCGAAGTTAGTCAATGTATTTTTAGTACCTGAATAGTACTGGTGTCCAGTTCTGTAATCCATTACAGCTGCTAAACGTAATCCTCTGAAATCAATAGAGGTATTTAAACCTAAGATGTAATCTGGAGTAGTTTTACCTAACTTCATTAACTCAGTAGATTTAAGTGGGTTACCAGTGTTTGGATCAACGATGATACGTCCTTCTCCATCTCTTTGGTATCCGAAACCTTTGATGATTGGATATTCTTCACCTTCTTCAGCGAAGATACCGTAAGTTCCATAAGGAGAGTAGATTGCTACTGAGTTTGTATTGTCAGCAACTTTTTCTACTGTAGTTTTCGTTTTAGAGAAGCTGAATTTAGCATCCCATGTGAAATCTTTAGTTTTGATAGGTGTAATACCTAAGTCAATCTCGATACCTTTAGTTTTAGTAGCACCAATGTTTGTTGTATAGTTAGGGTTACCAGAAGCGTAAGAAGCACTTGTTGTTGTGATCAAATCAGTATTATCACTTAAATAACCTGCTACATCTAAAGTAATTCTATCTTTTAAGAAACCTAAGTTTAAACTCGCCTCTTTAGTAACGTAGAACTCTGGCTTGATATAAGGGTTTGTTCTTGAGTTGTAAGCGATTGTTGGCTGTAAGTTTGGCACATAAGAGTTAACTCCATTGAATGGATAACCTGTACTTCTAACATATAAGTTATTGATATCATAAGCAGCAACACCATTTGCACTACCAACTTTTACGATACTCGCTGTAATTTTAGCATAAGAAAGAACGCTGTTATCTTTTAATGATTCAAACGCTTTTGTAGGAATGAAAGATAAACCAGCAGATGGATAGAAGAAGTTGTTGTTAGACTTATCTAAGAAAGATACCCACTCATTTCTTCCTGTTAAGTTCAAGAATAAATAATCTTTATAACCTAAGTCAACGTTTCCAAAGAATGCAAATCTTCTTGATCTAGCGAATGAATTTGTAGCATTCGGTACGCTTGATACGTTAGAGATATTGTATAATCCAGGGATTGCTAACTGAGATCCTGATGCTCCAGTTGAAGTAGCATAAACATCTTGTACGTTGTTACCAATATTAACTTTTAAGTTAAAATCTTTTGTTAAATCATAGTCAAAGTTGATCAATAAATCAGCATACAATCTTCTTGTAGAACCGTTTGATGTAGACAATGAAGAGATAGTTGACTGGTTACCATTTCCGTAACGGTATGGATCTACGTAGTCATTTGCATAGCTTAACGATTTAGTACTAGAAAGGTTAACACCTGCAGTGTACGAAATGTTAATGTTTTTGTTTACTTCAAAACCAATTTTTCCAATTCCGTTGAAAACGTCTGAATTCGCTTGGTTTCTTACGTTATTACGCACCCAGTAAGGGTTTCTCATATAGTAGCTATACCCATGTTCGTTACCTCCGTTTTCAAACATTTCGATTGGAACGTTTGTTGGCGTTTGTAATAAATCATAGTATAAACTTGAACTTGTAGTTCTAGACTCTTGTGTAGTATATTGAGCATTCCCCTCAACATTCCATCTTCCGATTTTTTTACCAGCTTTGAATTGGAAGTTTGTTCTATCCAAAACGTCATCCTGAACGATAAACTCGTTTCTTAATTTGTTAGCTGTAAAGAAAAGGTATCCATCTTCGTTTCCTGAAGATAATGAAACACCATTTTGTGTTAACACTCCGGTTTTGAAGAATTTCTTGATATTATCACTTCCTAAAGAACGGTAAGGCAACATTAAGAAGCTACCGTCTGCCTGTGGTAAACCTGTAGGCTGGATAGAACCATCAAATTCTGGTCCCCAAGTACCATTCTCATAAGAATAGTGTTGTCCATCCCATCCTTGTCCGTATCTTGTTTGTCTTTCCGGAAGGTAAGCAACTGTAGAGAAGTCAATTGACGAATTTACAGAGATTGACATTTTCTGACCTTGAGTTGATCCTTTTTTAGTTGTAACGATTAATACCCCGTTAACACCATCAGATCCATACAATGCAGCTCCTTGAGAACCTTTAATTGTATTAACTGACTCAATAGCCTCAGTTGGCAACTGCTGTAATGCAGTAGCAGTAGAGATAACTCCATCAATTACAACCAACGCCTGGTTGTTTTGCGTGATTGATTTAGGAGCACGGATAACGATTCTTGAAGTTGCATCAACAGCAGAGTTTGTCTGGTTAATCTGTAAACCAGATACTTTACCTGTTAATGACTGAATCGCATTCGGAGAAGCCGCCTGTGTTAACTCTTTCGATTTAACAACCTGGTTAGCCGAAGTGATTGCATCCTGTCTCTTTTTGATACCTAAAGCTCCAACAACAACTTCGTTTAATTGTTTTGCTTCTGATTGCAATGCAACGTTAATCTTGTTTGAAGCTCCAACTGCTACAGAAGAAGTCTCCATTCCAACAAATGTAAAGACCAACACTTGTCCTTGTTTTGCTTTGATGGAGTAATTACCATCCATATCAGTTTGTGTGCCTTGTGTTGTTCCTTTAATAACAACACTAACACCAGGTAACGGTAAACCACCTTCGGTCACTGTACCTGTAACAGTTTTCTCCTGTTGTGCGAACGAAAACTGCATCGAAAACGCTAGTAAAAGCGTAAAAATCCATTTAAACTTCGATCTCATATTAAATTTATTTGAGTTAGTTATTCCGCAAACTTCTTAATAATTTCTTAAATAAACAAATATAATATAGGAATTGTAGCATTTTATTTGTGTTAAAAAAAGCCATTTAGAAATACACTATATCAAAAAAAGTCCCTTATTATACTGCGGTTTACTCAAAATATTTGTGTTTTTTTTGTACATTTACCAAAAACAAAAATGCTTCTACAGAATTACTCAAAGTTAACATTGGAAGCCGGAACTGACGAAGCCGGAAGAGGCTGCCTAGCAGGTCCTGTTACCGCTGCAGCCGTGATTTTACCCGATAATGTGATCATCGAAAAACTAAACGACTCCAAGAAATTATCCGAAATTACTCGCGAAAAACTAAAGCCCATAATCGAAGAAGTAGCGCTTTGTTTTAAAGTAATTCACCTCGAACCCGAGATTATCGACGAGATCAATATCCTCAACGCTTCGATAAAAGCCATGCAAACCTGCATTATCAATCTAAACCCGGCTCCCAACTATATTATTGTAGACGGCAATCGCTTTAAACCGGTTCAGGACATTCCTTACAGCTGCATCGTTAAAGGCGACAGCAAGTACCTGAGTATTGCCGCCGCTTCGGTTTTAGCCAAAACCTATCGCGACGAATATATGAACCGCATACATGAAGAATATCCCATGTACAACTGGAAAAAAAACAAAGGCTACCCTACAATCGAACACAGGGAAGCGATTCGAAAATACGGAACCACACCTTATCACCGGAAGTCGTTTCGCTTACTTCCGGAACAATTAAAACTGGAATTCTGACCACAAAAAAAATCCTGACAAAATTTTATCAGGATTTTTCTTTATAAAATACTATAATTTTTTAGTGCGCTATTTCCGCTTCAAACAAGTCCGCAAAATGTTTTTTAATTTTTGCCTTTACTTCCTCCTCATCTACTTTTGCAACACCCAATTCCACATGTAAGGAAGTAACCGCTTTGTCTTTTATACCACATGGGATAATATTATCAAAATAACCCAAATCGGAATTTACATTTAGCGCAAAGCCATGCATTGTTACCCATCGCGAAGCGCGCACTCCCATCGCACATATTTTTCGCGCAAACGGCGTACCTACGCCAAGCCATACTCCGGTTTCCCCTTCGCTTCGTTCGCATTGCAATCCGTATTCTGCAAGGGTTAGAATAATAGCTTCTTCCATAAAGCGAAGGTATTTATGGATATCGGTAAAAAAGTTCTCCAAATCCAAAATCGGATAACCAACCACTTGTCCCGGCCCATGATACGTAATATCACCACCGCGGTTGATCTTATAATAAGAAGCACCCTTATCGGCAAGTTGCTTTTCGTTTAGCAACAGGTTTGAAAAATCGCCACTTTTACCAAGCGTATAGACGTGCGGATGCTCTACAAATAAAAAGTAATTTGGCGTTACATCCTCTTTTTCTTCTCTCCTATTATTGATCTTGATATCCAGAATCTCTTTAAATAAAGACTCCTGATAATCCCAAACCTCTTTATAATCTTTTAATCCGAGATCACGGAATACAATCTGCTTGTTCATCGTTATTATTTTTTCTCCAGAATAACCTCAAAGTTCATTACTTCGGGTCTTTCTATATAATCTATAAACGGGTATTGCAAAGTTACCGTTTTTCTGTCATCACTAAAAACCGGATCTTTTGCGGTAATCGATTTAATCTTTTTCGGAAAATGGTATTTTATCGTATAGGTAAACACTTCTATCATTGGTCGGATCGTCGCCAAACTATCCGTTAGTTGTTTTTGAATAGCCGGATCCTTTACCGCCGCCTTACGGATAAATTTTTTCCCGTCGAACGAATACCTCAAATCGGTAGTCATCTTATCCATATCCGATAGTCTGCCTTTCTCTCCACTTCCATTCGTTTTCAAATCATCCATCGTTTTTACAACCGACAATGCATCCACTAAATCCGATGGTTTTTTAAAATCACTAAAAAGCGTAAACAAAAATGATTTTTCTACTTGATCCACATGTGTCCGAACCGAAAAGCTTTCTAAATTCTTCAAACGCTGTTGTTCCGCCAATGGCAATTTGGCAATACTATCCTTGCGTTCGTCCATTAATGATTTTAAAGTAAAAGTCGAATCAATTTTTCGATCGCCCTGTTCAGCTGCAACACTCATCATTGCCGAGGCATCGACATCCAACGAAAATTTACCACTTCCATCGGCATTCAAATAAATAGTCTCAGTAAAATTGCAGGCTGTCATCACAACCGCGACAACCAAAGTAAGAGCAAAACGGATTTTTTCCTTCATAAATTTAGGCTTAAAATTTGCTTTCAAAGATACGATTTTCCAGTTGCAATACCTTTATTCTCATTTTCAAAATTTGAAATTGATTCCTTTTTAAAATATGTCTATCTTTGCCCACTTAAAAAAATCACAATTATGCAACTTTCAGAACAAGAAATCATCAGAAGAGAAAAACTGGGTAAGTTGAAAGAACTTGGAATAAACCCATATCCCGCCAATTTGTTTCCCGTGAACCACACGTCGAAGCAGGTCAAGGAAACTTTTGAGGAAGGAAAGAAGGTAATTGTGGCCGGCCGTCTGATGTCTGCCCGCGTACAAGGGAAAGCTTCTTTCGCTGAATTACAGGATAGCGAAGGCCGTATCCAGTTATACATTAACCGTGACGAGATTTGTCCCGATGATGATAAAACACTTTACAACGAGGTTTTTAAAAAATTAATTGACCTGGGTGACTTTATCGGTATCGAAGGAGAATTGTTTACCACTCAGGTAGGCGAAAAAACCTTACGCGCCAAAAACATCACGCTATTAAGCAAAACCTTACGTCCTTTACCATTACCAAAAGTAGATGCCGACGGTAATGTTTTCGACGCGTTTACCGATCCGGAATTGCGTTACCGTATGCGTTATGTTGATTTGGTTGTAAATCCGCAGGTTAAAGAAGTATTTATCAAAAGAACCAAATTGTTCAATGCGATGCGTACGTTTTTTAACGACAAAGGCTATTTTGAAGTAGAAACGCCAATATTACAGTCTATCCCGGGTGGTGCGGCCGCAAGACCGTTTATCACTCACCACAACTCCCTGGATATTCCATTATATATGCGAATTGCCAACGAATTGTACCTGAAAAGACTAATCGTAGGTGGTTTCGACGGTGTGTATGAATTCTCCAAAAACTTCCGTAACGAAGGAATGGACCGAACCCATAACCCGGAATTTACCGCCATGGAAATCTATGTAGCCTATAAAGACTACAATTGGATGATGGAATTTACCGAAAATCTTTTGGAATATTGCGCCCTTCAGGTGAACGGTACTACAAAAGCTACTTTCGGCGAGCACACGGTTGATTTTAAAGCACCTTATGCACGTGTTTCGATGACAGATGCCATCAAACATTTTACCGGCTTTGATATTACCGGAAAAACAGAAACCGAATTACGGGCTGCTGCACAATCGATGGGAATTGCCGTAGATGACACTATGGGTAAAGGGAAGTTGATCGATGAGATTTTTGGCGAAAAATGCGAGGGTAATTTTATCCAACCGACTTTTATCACCGACTATCCAAAAGATATGAGTCCGCTAACCAAAGAACACCGCGATAACCCGGAATTAACCGAGCGTTTCGAATTGATGGTTTGCGGAAAAGAAATCGCCAATGCCTATTCCGAGTTAAACGATCCGATCGATCAGCGGGAACGTTTCGAATCACAATTAGCCTTATCCGAAAGAGGTGATGATGAAGCGATGTTTATTGACAACGATTTCCTACGTGCATTGGAATACGGAATGCCACCAACATCTGGTTTAGGTATCGGAATGGACCGTTTGATCATGTTCTTAACCAACAATCCATCGATTCAGGAAGTGTTATTTTTCCCACAAATGCGTCCGGAGAAAAAAGCCGTACAAATCGAGTTGGAAGACGAAGAAAAAGCAATTATTGCAATCTTAGAAAAAAATGCCAACGCGTTGGATTTAGCCGAATTAAAAAATCAAGCCGGATTAAGTGGTAAAAAATGGGATAAAGCCATGAAAGCTTTAGCACAACACGGATTAACCAAAGTGGTTGTAGCCGGCGACAGTAAAGTCGTAGAATTACAATCCTAAGTTTTCGATATACAATCAAAAAGGCCGACTATTTCTAGTTGGCCTTTTTGATTTAAAAACCTGACAGGTCTTTAAGACCTGTCAGGTTTTTTATCGGCAAAAAATCACACTTAACGGAAAATCGTTACAGCTATCGTTTTTATTCCTTACTTTTAATATACATATCACGGAGTTTACCACTTAAACCGATAGGATTATGAAAACATTCTTTATCCTGATTATAAGCTTTTTATCATTAGCAATCAATGCACAGTCCGCTAATCAGGAACAACCAACCCTGACAGCAGAACAAAAGGCCAAATTAGAGGTTAAACGCATGACGACCGATCTTAATCTGACGATCACACAACAGCAACAAATCGAAAAAGTACTTACGGAAAACAACCAGAAAAGCGGCGATATTAAATTGCGCCTACAATCGGCCAAACCTGGAGAAAATCAAGCTTTAAAAACCGAATATATCGAAAGCCTGAAAACCCTGAAAACGAATTTAAAAGCAATCCTAACTCAGGAACAGCAAGACAAATGGGATGCCATTTATAAAAAACGATTCCAAAACCAACCGCAAAAAACAGCTACTCAAAAATAAGCCTTAAAAAAAAGCTGTCTCCTTTTCGAGACAGCCTGTTTTCTGTTACACCAAACCGGATTACACTGTAATCCGGTTGCCTACACCTGACAAGTCTTAGCATTTTCTCACTTAAAAATTGTCAGGTGTTTGTATTTACTATATCTGAAAGGTTTCTGTTCTTGCGTCGAGAAACCTATCGGACGACACTTGTCCAGGAACACCAGTCAGGTTTATCAGCGTTGTGTTGAGAAACTATCTGGCGACACTTATTTTGAAACACCTGACAGGTTTATCAGCGTTGTATTGAGAAACCTGTCAGGTGTAAATTATAAAGTATAATTTAAGTTCACACTCCAACGGTATTGCGCTTCCACTCTACCACCGGTAAGATTTTGATTTATCGGCACCATCACATTGGCGCCAAACGAAAACTTATCCCGTCCGATCTCGATTCCCGCTTTTCCAAAAAGAATATCTCCTGCCGTATTTCGAAGCAATTGTTTGTATTGATAGTTGTTCCTGTACACTTCTCCGGCAACGCCCAATTGCGGTACAAATACATACTTTTCACTATTTAAAAAATAGAATACTATTGACGAATAATTAAACTGATTTCCGAAACGATAATGTTTCTCATTTTCTGTTTTAACGGTATAACTCCCCATAGTATTTAATCCGAGAGCCCCCTTTTTCAATACATATTCTGCCGCAAAAATATAATCCCAACTACCGGTTCCCACCTGGAAACTCGGGTTTACACTTCCATTGGTAAATTCACGATATTTTCCCGTAGGCGCTTTTACTCCGGCACCCAATTGTACCGAATGCGAAAAGATCGCACTATCTTTAACCGTTTCATACACCGTGTACATTCCCAATACCGTAAGATCACCCAAACCGGATATATCCTGCTTACCGGTTACGGTTTCCCGATTATGAAAATGATACGGCACCAAAACGGAAACCTGAACTTTTTTCACAATCGGAATACGTCCCCACACCTGAATGGTATTAAAATTTTCTTCATACCACGGTGAATCCGAAAACAATCCGTCGTTACTTTTATAACGTTGATTAAAATAGCGTATCCCTACAAAATTGGTATTCAGCATCGACGAAAAACCCAAACTCCCACCACTGGCCGAACAACCACAGGCATCACATTCTTCGAAATATTCGAGCGAACGAAAATAGTTTTGATACGGATTTATCCCCAGACTATCCTTTTCTGCCGCGTAGGTAAATACACTCCAAAAAAGCACTACTAATAAACTATATTTTTTCATTTTTATTTTCTTTTCAATCCAAATCTTATTTCTAAAATTTAGAAAAGTGTTTGTTATTTTTAAAATTCTGAAAACTGACGATCTGTTAAAAATTCGTGGTCCGTTAGTGTTTTCAGAAAGGCCACAAGTTTCGTTTTTTCAGTTGCCGTTAACGGAATCCCTAAAGTTCCATTAGCCTTTAATGTCAGATCCAATGTAGGCGAATCCAACACACCGTTGGAATAGTGATTTAAAACCGCCTCAAGCGTAGCAAAACGCCCATCGTGCATATAAGGTGCCGTTTTTTCGATATTCCGCAAACTCGGCACTTTAAATTTGTAATTATCCTGTGGCAACTCGGTTACGCGGTAGCGTCCCACATCATTGATCATCGGATTAATCGGCAAACCGTTATTGCGATAGGTATCATCGGTAAATAAATCCGTAGCGTGACAACCGGCACATTTTTGTGTAAAAAGTGCGTAGCCTTCCTGTTCGTCAGCGGTTAACGCCCCTCCAGGTTCTCCTCTTCTGAATTTATCAAATTTTGAATTGGACGATGTCAACATCACCATAAACTGCCCCAATGCTTTTAGCATGTTTTCCGAATTGATCATTCCGTCGGGAAACGCCTGTCTGAATAGCTTTTGGTAGGCCGCATCCCCTTTCATCATGCTGACAATTTCTGCCAGATTCCCGTTCATTTCGATTTCACTGGTTAGCGGAATCAAAGGTTGTAAATCCAGATGTGTGGTCGCCCCGTCCCACATATAAGCGCGCTGAAATGCAAGGTTTTGAATCGGTGGTGCATTACGGGTTCCGATATTATCGCCCACGCCATGACTAAACGAATGTCCGTGGTGCGTAAACGCATCTTCCTGAATGTGGCAGAAACCACAGGATACCAATCCATCCGATGCCAACCGACCGTCGTAAAATAACTTTTTCCCCAATTCAAACCCTTTTTCCGTTAACGGATTGTTTTGCAAATTATAGGTTAAGGCCGGAAAATTGGACGGTACTTTAAAATCGATCGGGATGTTTTGGTAGGCTTCAGGACTATCATCGTTCGAGCAGCTCCACAAAAACGGTAGCAACAGGAACAGTAGTGTTCTGATTCTTTTCATAATGATTTGTTTTTCAAAAAGCTGTCAATAGTTACTACCAACAGCTTTTTTGATTTTATTTAGTCATTATGAACGTGATCAACAGAAAACATAGTGGACACATTGGCTGTAATCGAAGCCAAAACAGCACCACCCATGATATTTGGTTGTGGCGACAAGCTGATTTTTGTGGCGCCATCAAGGATTTTAGACAAATCGGCCATTACGTGAATTTGTGGCGTAATGGTTGGTCGTACCAATGCTTTATCCGGCATATCCAATGTTACTTCGGTATAATTATAATGGGTTCCGGTTTGTCCCGTATGTACTTTAAAAAGTGTCGGATCGGTTACGGTAGCCGAGGTAAAATTTCCTTCTAAAGCCAGGAATTTATAGCCCGCACTCCACGACCACATCATGCCTTCGGATTGTGCTTGCGCCAGAAAATCGCCCTGACCGGCAGCTCCTAAGTTAAATTGTTCCTGATCGACACCAATACCGAATTTCACGGTTTTATAATTCCCAGCCGGAACATCGGTTAGCTCGATCGTAAATAAACTTGGTGTTTGTTCTTTTATAATAAAATAGCTTTTGCTTTTTGGATAAACATAAGTCGATCCATCTTCTTTTATAAGCACAATATTGCTTACGATATATTTGATGTTATCTACTTTAATCGTCTCACCCTGAGAGGTTGTATACGGCGCCCCCATGATAAAATCGACATCTCCGTAACGGTGGTCAAATTTTATTTTTAAGCTTCCGCTTCCTTCTGTGGAGTTTACCACATCGCTATCATTACTACAAGATCCTAAGGCAATAGCCAATGCCACCGCTATAACAGTGTTTATTAATTTGAATTTCATTTTTTATTTTTTAAAATACGACATAGCAATCCTTTTGACTTCCTGCCAAAAGAAAAAATGCTTAAAAGGGTTGAATTTTAAAAAATAAATGCCGGTGGATGGAAGATTCCGTCCGCATTGAGGTGTTGGTACAGATTGGTATAGGAAAAGTTTTCCGCAACTTTTTCGGTTACCGATGCAGGATTAAAATCAAAGTTTTTCTGGGTTTCAAAAAAGAGCACTTCTACTTCGGCTCTTACATTTTTTTTATCGGTAGATAACGGTTTTTCCGATTCGGAAGCTTTGGCCAGCTCTTTCATCAGGTGACATTTTCCGTTACAGGCCATTTGCGGTTTGGCTTTGTTTTCACAAAGGGTTTTCGTAATATATTCGTAATTGATCATATACTCAAAAACCGGCAATATCGGTTTAAAGAGGACAAAAAAAACGAGTATTACAATTCCTTTTTTCACGTGGCAAAGGTAACCCCCAAAAGTGGTAACTCCAAAAAATATCCGGTTCTATTTTAACAGAAGCACAACATTTCGGCATTTTTTTAACTTTTATTTGGGTTGTACAATTTTAAACCTTTTGAAATTCCCACGGTCAAAGCATCGTAACAACTTTAAAAGAAAAGCATTATGAAAAAATTAGTTTTAGCCGTTTGCCTTTGCGCAACTATGTTAGGCTTTGCACAGGAAAAAGAATCGAGAGGTGGTCGCGAACGTTTGGCTCCGGAACAACAAGTACAGTTACAGGTTAAAAAAATGACTCTGGATTTGGATTTGACAGCCAAACAACAAAAAGAAGTTGAAAAGCTATTAATGGATCAGAGCAAAAAACGTGAAGAAGTACGAGCTACACAGGGTGATGTACGAAAAAATTACAAAGAAATGACTGCCGACGAACGTTTTGCGCTTCAAAACAAACGTATGGACGACAAAATTGCGTTTAAAGGCGAAATGAAAAAAATCCTGAATTCCGGTCAGATGGAGAAATGGGAAAAACAGAGTGAAATGCGTCAGGAAAAAATCACAAAAAGAACCCGAAACTTTAAAAACAACGCTCCTGAATAATTTTTGATTGTTTTTTTAGCAATATATCGTAAAATAAATTAGCTTTGGCTCTATAATCAGCCAATTTATCAGACAATGAAAAAATTTATTGCGTTATTTTTTATGATTGTTTCCTTTTCGGTAGCTGCCAATGCGCAGGATCGTCAAAAGGAAATTGCTAAAAAAGTTCAAAACGACATCACGGCACTTACCACATACATCCCGCTATCTGATGCACAAAAAGTTGAGATCGAAAAAGGATTGGTAATGAAACATCAAAATCTGAGCCCGGAGTTGTCGGAAGGACGAAAAAAAGAGTTGGTAAAAGTGGTGGATCACTATTTACGTGCCCCTTTAACACAAGCACAACTTCAAAAACTGGACGCGAATCCGCAGTTGGTAAAACGACTGGTTTCCGAATAATAAAAAACGCACCTTAAAGGTGCGTTTTTCATTTATAGCTATTTTCTTTTAAAGTGTCGCTGCTACTTTTCCTACGGCTGCAATTGTAAAATCAAGATCTTCGTAGGTCAATGCGTCTGTAATAAACCAGGTTTCATAGGCCGACGGAGCGATATAGATTCCTTCCTGTAACAATCCGTGGAAGAATTTTTTAAAGCTTTCGTTATCGCCATTTTTAGCCGTATCAAAATCGACTACCGGTCTTTCGTCAAAATGAACCGAAATCATCGAACCTACACGGTTAATCGTAAATACAACACCTGCTTTTTCCAACTGTTCGCGGATTCCTTTTTCCAGATAAGCCGTTTTTTGCTCCAATCGTTCAAAAAGTCCTTCATTGGTATTGATATCCTGTAACATGGCCAAACCTGCCGCCATCGCTAACGGATTTCCGGACAAGGTTCCTGCCTGATATACCGGTCCTAACGGCGCCAGGTAATTCATAATTTCATTTCGTGCGGCAAAGGCGCCCACCGGCAAACCACCACCGATTACTTTTCCGAACGTTACGATATCGGCGTTAATTCCGAACAATTCCTGCGCACCACCTTTTGACAGGCGAAATCCGGTCATTACCTCATCGAATATCAACAAAGCTCCATATTCATCGCAAAGGGTTCGCAATCCTTTTAAAAAGCCCTCCTGTGGCGGCACACATCCCATATTTCCGGCTACCGGTTCTATAATAATGGCCGCGATTTCGTTTTTATTAGCCTCAAAAAGAGAACGCACATTGTCCAGATCGTTGTAACGGGCCAAAAGAGTGTCTTTTGCGGTTCCCTGCGTTACTCCGGGACTGTTTGGCGCGCCAAATGTAATGGCTCCACTTCCCGCCTGAATCAAGAACGAATCGGAATGACCGTGGTAACATCCGGCAAATTTTATGATTTTATCGCGATTGGTAAAACCACGCGCCAGTCGGACAGCACTCATACAGGCTTCGGTACCGGAATTTACAAATCGGATTTTCTCGATTCCCGGCACCATCGAAAGGGCCAGTTTTGCAATTTCCGTTTCCAATTCTGTTGGCATTCCGAATGAGGTTCCTTTTTTTGCTTTTTCAATTACTGCCGTAACAACCGGCTCATAGGCGTGCCCTAAAAGCATCGGTCCCCAGGAATTGATATAATCGATAAGACGATTTCCGTCTTCATCATACAAATAGGCTCCTTTGGCTTCTTTGGCAAAAATTGGTGTTCCCCCAACTGATTTAAAGGCACGAACGGGTGAATTCACCCCGCCCGGTAAAACTTCTGACGCTTCAGCAAACAGCTGACTGCTTCTTGTATATAACATTATGATTTTACTTTTATGATTTGTCCTATTGCTATTGCGTTTGAGGTAAGGTTATTGATTTTTATCAATTCGTCTACCGTTACATTGAATTTTCTGGAAATGGAATACAGCGTATCACCTTGTGCCACTTTATAGGTCGAACCGCCTACTTCGGCATTTACCGTAGCGGTATCTTTTTTGATCACCGGTTTTGTATATCCTCCACCAATAACTTCTGAGTCGTATTTGTAGAGTTCGTAACGCTCGATAAGTCCGATTAATTTTTCCGGGTATTTCGGATCGGTGGCATATCCGGCACTTTTAAGTCCTTTTGCCCAGGCTACATAATCGCCTTTTGGCAATTTAAACAAGGCCGAATAGCGACTTCTGGTTGTTAGAAATAGTGAGTGATCCCGGAACGATTCGGCCGGGTCGCTATATTTACGAAAACATTCCTGTTCGGAATCATCATCATGGCGTACACTATCTCCCGTCCAACCGGTGTGGCATTTGATTCCGAAATGGTTGTTTGCTTTTACACATAAGGTTCCTACTCCGGCACCGGATTCCAAAATCCCCTGAGCCAGTGTAATACTCGCCGGAACACCATGGTTTCGCATGTTTTCTTTTGCGGTTTCGTTAAACCTACCGATGTAGGCATTAACGATCTCGGTCGTTACTTTTATCTTTGAAGTCGCTTCGAGTACTTCCGATGGTTTGGAATTTTCCGAAGATGAAGAATTGGTTCTCGTTGAACCCGAGTGTGTTTTTACTGTTGTGTTTTTCTTGGTTGTCGTAATCTTCGTTGGCGTCGTACGTACTTTTGACGAAGATCCGCAGCTATAAAGCAATACAAGCGTTAGCAGCAGGCAAATTTTTTTAATCATTATTCTCTTTTTTACAGACTATATTTTCTATAAGCAACGGCATATTTTTCCGAGCCAGTATTTTATTCATTCCTTCAATCCCTTGTAATCCTCCGGTGTGAATCATTAAAATTGTGGATCCGTCAGGGAAATAGCCTTTTTCGATCAGATCTACTATTCCGTAGGCCATTTTCCCGGTATATACCGGATCTAACAATACTTCCGTTTGGGTATAAAAGTCATTATTAAAACGAATCAGATCGTCATTTATTTTTGCATAACCTCCAAAATGATAGTCATTTACCAGTTCCCAGCGGTCGTTGTTTACAAATTTACAAATCTCATCAGATAAAAACGAACCTTTTAACGCCGGAAAACCAATTACTTTTTGATTTTCTCCGCAGGAATTGATCAAACCTGAAATAGTCCCTCCGGTTCCCACTGCACAGCAAATGTGTGTAAATTGCGTTTTATCGGTTGTTTCCAATATTTCCTCGCACCCTTTTACCGCCAGCACATTGGTTCCGCCTTCGGGCAATAGGTAAAAAGCACCGTGTTTTTCCCGCAGTTTTTCTAAAAAAGCCGACTCGTCTTTAATGCGATAAGCTTCCCGCGATACAAAATCAAATTTCATGCCTTGTTGTCGCGCCAGACGTAAGGTTGCATTTGCTTCTATTTCGTTTTCCAGTTCTTCGCCCCGTATTACTCCAATGGTTTCCAATCCGAAGTGTGCTCCTGCCGCTGCAACCGCTGCGATATGATTGGAAAATGCTCCACCGAAAGTCAGCAATTTTGTATATCCTTCTTTTCGGGCCTGCTCGAGATTGTACTTCATTTTCCGGTATTTATTCCCGGATAAAAAGGGATGCACCTGATCTTCTCTCTTTACAGTAATCGAAATCCCATTCGGAAATAAAAAAGGCAATACCTGATTGTAACTTTTCATAGTTGCAAAAATATCATTTTAAACAAAAACAGCTCCGAATTCGGAGCTGTTTTTAAATATCGTCTATAAATTTTAATTTTTTATTATGATTTTTTTACTTATTTCCTGATTATCCGTTGTAATCATTTTTACTATATATATTCCATCACTTAGGTTTGCCGTTGGAAATGAATAGGATGTATTATTACCCAGTTTCGTTTTTTCGAAGATAACTTTTCCTACCACATCGTATAAAACTATTGCGCTCAAATCTAAAGCCATTGGATTGGAAACCTGCAAAGCATGTCCGGAATTGTTCTGATATATCTGGAAACTATTTTTAATATTTTCGCCCAATCCCAGATTGCTATCCCGTTTAAAGGTAATCTCGTAACTTGTTTTATTGGTTCCGGCTGGCAAATTCAATTCATGTACTCCATTTTTAATATCATAATACTGGTTGTTTACCTTATCATGCAGGTACACATTTTCGACATCATTGGCATTAATAATTTCCTGTACTGTTATTTTATAATTTGCCGGCACTGTATTTTTAAAGCCAAGCGGAATATGCTTATTTTCATCAAAAGCAATCATGTTGATCACGTATTCTTTGTCATCAATTACAAAAAACATATCCGAAGGCAATCCATCATCGGAAGAAATCGCATCCATTCCCCTGTCAACACCATCGGTAGCTTCAGGATGAAAACCGATCACACTCTGCCGCACTCCCTGATTATCGATTAGTGTATTAATACGAACCTGCGGTTGTGGTCTTACAGACTCATTCGTATAATCAATACCTGACACCGATAAGACTGTAGGAAAGGCCAAATCTTCCACAACCGGATTATAGGATGGTGCATTATCAGCATTAACACTGGCTAGTGCCGCCGAGCTTGCATTTCTTTCAAACTGAGAATTATTAGCAGCCCCTTCTCTTACAAAAACGCGATATCGGTTCCGCATGGTCACCACACCTGCATTTGCTCCTGTGATCAGGAATCCTTGTGCAATAGGAGAAAAGCGTCTTTTGTATTGATTCCCGGGAGTTGATGCTACCTGTCCCTGATTACCGCCCGCATCGTATGCGTAAAAAATGGCCGGAGTATAGATTCCCGTTCCGGCTGTACCGGCTGTTACCTGAGTTAGTGTTGCTGCCGGAGAGAATGTTCCATAACCACCTTTATAATTTGCCAGTGTATGGGAATTCACTGTTTTGTCCTGCTCCCAGAATTGTGCCGTACCGTCGCAGGCTGGGTTATCCAGAAGAAAATAACTCAAATCGATCGCCGAAGGATATGGATTTCCTGTTAGGGTTTGTTGTCCAATAAGACACGGAATTATAATATCCCCATCGTTTGGACGTCCTCTAAAATCGATTCGTTGCTGGCTACCCGGATTATTCGCCACAATCCCGTCTACATTATTGGCATCAGTACCTGCAGTCCCTTTCATTGTAAAGCCTTCTCCCGGAGCAATTGGCTGACCGTTACCCACATGGACCCATTGGGAATATCCCGTACCATTGATGAATTTCCATAACCAGCGGGAAGAAATACTTAGCGGATTGGCCTGTCCGTCATAGGATCCCCAAGGCAAAATAGCTGCCGCTGTACTATTGGTAATATCAACTGCCCGATAAAAAAGATTGTTTACATTTCCATTTATATTTCCAAGAAAACTTTCCTGTCCGGAAGCAATACTCCCAACCGGAGAACACCAGTAGTTATAATCGTAATTATCGGATGTTCCTTCCTGAAAAACTGAAACTTTTCCTCCCCCACTATTTACAGTACTTCCTGCTACTCCCTGTAGTAATTGTCCGCTTCTCCTAAGAAAAATATTCCCCTCGTTTCCGGCTGTAGAAGCCAAAACCACATCCTGTTTTACAAATAGTAATTCATTATTTACAAAAACATAACTGCTGGGACTTACATAAACCTGAGCATAACTTAAACAAGTACTACCCAATACCGCTATAAGTAAAAGACCTTTTCGTAACATGATCAATTGTTTTTTAAGTAGTTATAAATATACACTATTAAACTCATCATCTATTATCAAGGGATAAATAGTCCCAAAAAAGGGATAAAATTATCATCTCACCTATAATTCACATTCCTTTTTACAATCATCACAATACCAACTCTGCGACACTTCCCTTATTTATTAAAATTAATTATTTTTTCTCATAAAAAATTATTTTAACACAAATAATTTTATAACAATTACCCTTAAATGATTCGTTTTTTAACTAAAAAAGCAGGATAAATCGCAGGTTTACATTCACCCTTTTTTTTCCTTTTTTTTCGAGATCGTACTTTATCGATTAAACAAAATCCTTTATCGAAATTCATTCAAAGCCATCTTTAAAAGCTGTTTTTAATCGCTACATTAGAATTGATAATGAACAACTTAACATTTAAAGATATGTCAAACAGCTACAAAAAAGAAAGAGGTTCGAGTGGCTTTTCAAAAGTTCTCGTTCGATTTTATGTTATTGCTTCGAAAATTCAAAACATGTTGTTATTTTATGCAATAACAGGCCTATCATTATGCTTCCATACCGGACACTCACAGGTGAGTTATTATAACTTCTCGGAACGCATTTCGACCTATAGTCCCATAAGTGGTACAACCGCAATAGCGGCTCCATGGGATAATGCCCCAGCTATTGACCTCCCTATTGGTTTTACTTTTAATTATGATGGTACAAATTACACTACATTTTCGGTTCTGTCAAATGGTTTTATCACGTTTGGAACTACCGAGCCTAATGATGCTCTGGGCTATAATCCCATTTCAGCGAATGGCGTTGGTTATAGCGGAGCTATTAGCGCCCTGACTATGGATATCCGGGACAATGGATCTCCCATTACCTATACCACTACTGGTTCTTCTCCTTTCCGAACCCTAGTCATACAATGGGCAAATGTTCGGAGAGTTGGGCAATCGGGAAATTTTAATTTCCAGATCCAATTGAGAGAAAGCAGCAACCTAATAGAAATCGTCTACGGTTCTTGTTCTCCTAACGGCTCAACCCCTTTTTATGCAGAAGTAGGACTACGAGGCGCTTCCAACAGCGATTATAATAACAGGATCCAGAACACCAATGCTGTCTGGTATGGCAGCACCAATCCTGGAACTGCCAATACCGACACCTGTATAACTCAAGATAACAGCTATCCTAATAATGGTTTAACATACACCTGGTATCCTCCTGATTATACTACTGCCAGTTGTAATCCGTCTTCCGATTTTTCGACCTACTATATCTCTAGTTTCAGAATCACCGGATCTATTGTTGAAGCGTCAAATAATTCCGGATTTACTTCCGGCGGATACGCCAATTATACCGGACGAACACCTGCGCAACAAATTCCCGGATCCGATATTAATATTTCGATCTCTGTTGCAAGTGGCCCGGTACCGTTTCCAACGCAATATATCAAAGCATGGGTCGACTGGAATAAAAACGGAGACTTTACCGATGCTGGTGATACCGTTTTTTCTTCTTCGGCTGCTGTTAACTCGACTACATTTGGTTTTGTTATTCCTGTCGGAACTAATCCAGGGAATTATCGTTTGCGAATTCGGGCCAGTTTATTCAACAACCCTTCCCCTTGCGGCAATCAGATAAATGGTGAAACAGAAGACTATGTTATAAAAGTCATTCCAGATTGCCCTGCCAAAATAATCAATGCCCCAACTACAGCCATTTGTGGCGCCGGATCAATAACTTTATCGGTAACCGGATCACCAAGTGCTTCTTCTTACGCCTGGTATACCACCGAAACCGGAGGTTCTCCAATTCCAGGCGCAACCACAGCTACCTACACCACTCCTACACTAAGTACTACAACTACTTATTATGTTACCGCACTAAACGGTAACTGCGAATCGCTAACCCGCACGCCTATCATTGCCCAAATAAAACCGGTTCCCATCATTACCATTTCACCTGCAACCCTTGAAATATGTGGCGACAAGGATTTCCTTCAGATTTCGGCTGCCGGAAGTACCGAAATCGTAGAACTGTTAAACGAAGACTTTGAAGGTTCCGGCTTAGGAAGTTTTATCAAATCCGGAAACGGAAATTCGGTAACCGAATGGCAGCAAAGAACCAGTGTGTATACCACCGCTACCACTTCTTGGAGACCAGCCATAAATTCCGGAGGCATTGGTAATAAATTTGCTTTTACCACGTCCGATGTTGCCGGGAATGGTAAAAACCTGATCATGACTACCTCTAATTCGTTTAGTACTATCGATTTCATCGACCTGACTCTTAGTTTCAGACATTATTTTTCTTTCTATGATGGTGGCGAAACGGCTAACATTGATATCTCGACAGACAACGGAGCTAGCTGGACAACCGTAAGAACCTTTTCCTCCAATCAGGGATATCCCAGTAAATTTGCTGTTGTAAGTATTCCGTTAAATGGGTATATAAATGTGGCTAACCTGAAAATCCGTTTCCGTTATGCTGCCAATTATAGCGACGGATGGGCCGTTGACGACATCGTTTTATTTGGTACCCGACCGCTAACTTCCAATTTTACATGGACCGGGGCAATTATTAATGCCTTTATTGATCCGAATGGTACCATTCCCTATACTTCCCAACCAACCAATGTGGTATATATAAAACCCACCGATTCCCAACTGGAGGTAAACAGCTGGTCTTTTACCGCCAATGTAGCACTAACGAATGGCTGTACCGCTTCACAATTGCTAACCGTGGATAACAAATCGAAAGTATGGCAGGGTTTCACTGGTAACTGGAATGATCCGTATAACTGGCTTCCCTTGGGTACTCCTACCAATGTTAATTGCGTGATCATTAAACCTGCCGGGAGTTATCCCACTATTACCGGCACCAATTATGAAGTTCAGGCAAAAAGCCTAACGATTAAACCAAATGGTCATCTGGAAATCCCCGATGGCAATAGTATCCGGGTGGTCAATACCATCAATGTGGAAAGCGATGGTATTCTCAATGTTGGCAATAATTCCGGGATAATCCAGGAGGACGACGTTCCCAACTCCGGAATCGTCACGATCAGACGGATTACCCAGCCTATGTCCCGCTATGATTACACCTATTGGAATTCGCCCGTTACACTAAACTCCGGATATACGCTCGCTATGTTGTCGCCCAATACCTTATCGGATAAATATATGCGTTGGGAACCAACAATTAACGGAGGTAATGGCAACTGGATCACTATTAGTTCTGCTACTCCAATGGACCCGACAATGGGCTATAGCGTACGCGCGCCACAAACGTTCGATCCCAATCCGGCCAACAAAATTCACTATATCGCAACTTTTAGCGGTACTCCCAACAATGGTGACATTCTTGTTCCCATTGCGGTCGGAACTGATGCCAATGTAGGCGGGAATGTGACAGCAAATGACGATCAATGGAATTTAATTGGGAATCCCTATCCTTCGGCTATTGATGTGATCTCTTTTCTCAACGATCTGGATAACAGTTCGCTTTTGGACGGCACTATTTACCTGTGGACGCATAACTCGCCAACATCGGAAGCAAATCCAAATCCTTTTTACGGTTCTTTTACTTATAATTATACCGAGGCCGATTATGCTACTGTTAATCGATTTGGAGCAACCGCTACGGCAACAACCGGAGGTCCCTATCCAAGCCGCTTTATCGCTTCCTGTCAATCTTTTTTTGTAAAAGGTCTTGCTAACGGAAATGTTAAATTCGCCAACTATATGCGGGTGAGTAACCGGAATGACAACTTTATGAAAGTCGCTCATCATCCCCAAACAACTCTTAAAAGTCAACCTCAGGATACTCCTGCTTCTACAGGACACCGTATCTGGCTGAATTTAGCAAACGAATCCGGTGCGTTTAGCCAGATTCTGGTAGGCTATCATTCGGATGCCTCCATAGCATTTGACCGCGGACTGGATGGCGAATTATTTGGCGGAAACCATGTCACTTTCTATTCAACCATCCCGGATAAGCATCTAACCATACAGGCACGCCCGTTACCCTTTAACGATCAGGATCAGATTCCTTTGGGCTATCGTGCCACTGCGCATGACATTTACCAAATCGGAATTGATCATCTGGATGGTCTTTTCAATACTCATCAAATTTATCTGGAAGACAAATTACTCGACAGCATACATGACCTCCGAATTACACCCTATACTTTTATATCGGAAGCCGGGGTCTACAACAACCGCTTTGTACTTCGTTTTAACAGTAGCACTTTAAACACCTCGGAGTTTAGTCAGGAGAGTAACATCAAAATCATACGCGGAGAGGAATTGACCGTAAGCTCAGCAAACAAAAAAATTAAAGATATTGTTATATATGACCTACTGGGTCGTAAAATCGGTCAATATTATAATGTTTCCGCTAATGAAGTTGTTTTGAAAAACATAAAAAAAACGTTTGGCATATTACTCATCAAAATAACATTGGATGACAATAGCATTCTCCATCGAAAAATAATTTTCTAACATTTTTAATGAATGATATAAAAGACATCCTTTACGAAACAGAGGATGTCTTTTTTTATATCTCAACTTCGATATTATTCTCTCTGCAATCTAAACTTTTTGGGTACATTAAAATCCGATCTGTTTGTACCTTCCTACACCTGCTATTCTGACGCTTTTTGCTAAAAAAAACACTTACTTAAATTAAAAAATAAACACACAAAAACAATTAATACTATTATTTTAAAAATAAAAACCATAAATAAATACATAAAACACACTTAAAATCACAATTAACACAAAGAAATAAAAGGTCAAAAAGTAGACAAAAACGTACTTTATCGATTAAACGGAAACCTTTATCGAAATTCGGCCAAAACGCATTTATCCCCCCCTTTTTAGTAGCTAAATTAGTATTGAAAATGAACCACTTAATATTTTCAAGTATGTTAAACAGCTACAAAAACAACCAAAAAACCGGCAACTTATTTAAAGTTCCCGGTGCTTTTAACGCAACTCCTCTTACCGTTAAAAGTACTTTATTATTCAAAATAGTAGCCGGCTTATTATTGTGCTTCCAATTCGGACAGGCACAGGTAAGTTATTATACTTTTTCGGAAAATACCGCGACCTACTCGTCCATATCCGGAACGACCGCAATTGCCACTTCATGGGATAATAACGCAGCCCTTAATATCCCTATTGGCTTTACGTTTAATTACAACAACACAAATTACACCACTTGTTCCATTCTGTCTAATGGTTTTATCACTTTTGGAACCACAGTAGCAGGCGATGCAGCCGGATACAACCCGATTTCGGTAAACGGAGCCGGTTTTGACGGAGCAATCAGTGGCCTAGGTATGGATCTTAAAGACAATGGGAATGCGATTACCTATACGACTACCGGAACGGCTCCAAACCGAACCTTTGTTATACAGTGGTCTAATGCCCGACGTGTGAGTCAGTCCGGGAATTTTAACTTTCAGATCCGACTAAGCGAAACCTCCAATATTATACAGATCATTTACGGTTCCTGTTCGCCAAGCAGCAATACGACATTAACAGCCGAGGTAGGATTGCGAGGCCGTACCAATGCTGATTATAATAACAGATCACAAAGTTCGAACAGCACCTGGTATGGCAATACGTCCAGCGGCACTTCCAATACCGATACCAACAGAACCCGTAGCAATAGCTATCCAAACAACGGTTTGGTTTATTCCTGGTATCCGCCGGATTATACCTACACCAACTGTACACCGGCTTCGACCTCGTCGACGTATTATATTTCCAGTTATAAAATTACCGGTGCTATTGTGGAGGCTTCCAATACTTCCGGATACAGTACCGGCGGTTATGGTGACTATACCAGTCTTGCTCCGGCACAGCAAATTGCCGGATCAGATATCAATATTTCGTTAATACTAACCGGCAGTGCAGGTACCACCCAATTTGTTAAAGCCTGGGTTGACTGGAATAAAAACGGAGACTTTACCGATACCGGAGAAACCGTCTTTTCACCTACAGTGAGTGTAAGTTCCACAACATTTGGGTTTGTAATTCCCGCCGGAACCAATCCCGGTAATTACCGTGTACGTATTCGAACCTATTTATCAAACTCAACGTTTACACCTTGCGGAAGTCTTTCCAGTGGCGAAACTGAGGATTATTTGATCAAAGTAATCCCGGATTGCGGTGCTAAAATCACCAGTGCTCCAACAGTTGAATCTTGTGGTACAGGCCCGGTAACCTTATCAGTAACCGGATCATCGGGCGTAACGTCCTATCGCTGGTATACTACCGATACCGGAGGCTCTCCTATTTCGGGAGCAACCGCTGCGACCTATACAACGCCATCGTTAAGCGCTACAACAACCTATTATGTAACAGCCTTAAACGGTACTTGCGAATCGCTTACCCGTACGCCAATTATCGCTAAAATAAAACCGGTTCCGAATATTACCATTACACCGGCATCTCCGGAAATATGCGGCGATTCCGACTATTTACAAATCTCGGCTGCCGGTAGTACCGAAGTAGTCGAATTGTTAAACGAAAATTTTGAAGGCACCGGTTTGGGTAGTTTTACCAAATCCGGAAATGGAACTACAACTACCGAATGGCAGCAAAAAACCAGTGTGTTTACCACTACAACGGCTACATGGAAACCGGCTATCAACTCCGGATCGGTTGGAAATAAATTTGCCTTTACGACATCGGATGTAAATACTACCGGTAAAAGTCTAATCATGACTACTACCAATTCGGTTAATACGACTAATTTTATTGATTTGACACTTAATTTCAGACATTATTTCTCCTTCTATGGAAGTGGTGAAACAGCTAATATCGAGGTATCAACCGATAACGGAACCAATTGGACAACGGTAAAAACCTACACCGCTACACAAGGCTATCCTAGTAAATTCGCAACCGAAAGCATTCCGCTAAACAGTTATGTGGGTGTTGCCAATTTAAAAATACGTTTCCGTTATGCGGCCGATTACTGTGATGGTTGGGCAGTTGATGATGTGGTACTATCCGGTACCCGTCCGCTAACTTCCAATTTTACATGGACCGGAGCAACGATCAATGCCTATATCGACGCTAATGGCACAACACCGTATACCAATCAGGCGGTAAATGTGGTGTATATCAAACCATCAGCTTCCCAATTGGAAGTAAACAACTGGTCGTTTAATGCCAATGTACAGTTAACCAATGGCTGTACCGCTACCAAACCGGTAACCGTTACCAACAAAACAAAAGTTTGGCAGGGAATTAACGGCAACTGGAACGATCCGAACAACTGGCTTCCGGTTGGTGTACCAGCAAACGATAATTGTGTGATCATCAAATCGGCGACGAATTATTCAACTGTAAACGGTTCTAATTACGAAGCGCAAGCCAAAACACTAACCGTTCAGGCAAATGGCCGATTGGATATCCCAACCGGCAACGGCATCAAAGTGGTCAACAACATTAATGTTCTAACAAACGGAACTTTTAACCTTGATTCCAGTGCGAGTATCGTTCAGGTTAACAATACCACCAATACCGGTATTGTCAATATCAAACGCACCACACAACCGATGTACCGCTACGATTTCACCTATTGGAATTCACCGGTAACCTTGGCTTCCGGTTTTACATTGGCCATGTTATCTCCCAATACGTTATCCGATAAATACATGAGATGGCAACCAACTATTAGTAACGGAAGCGGAAACTGGGTTACCGTAAGCTCCAGCACCGTTATGGATCCGAAAATGGGATATATTGTACGCGCACCACAGACTTTCAGTCTTAATCCGCTTACCAAAGCAACATACACAGGAACTTTTATCGGAACACCAAACAATGGCGACATCACACTTCCGATTGCCGTGGGAACAGATGCCAATGTTGGCGGTAGTATAACTGTTGATGATGATCAATGGAATCTGATCGGAAATCCATATGCGTCTGCGATCGACATTGTTAGCTTTTTGAACGATTCTTCCAACAGTGCTTTAATGGATGGTACCGTATATCTATGGACCCATAATACACCGCCATCTGCATTGTCACCAAGTCCGTTTTATGGTACGTATTCGTATAATTATACCGCCGCCGACTATGCAACGGTTAATAAATTCGGTGCTACCGCGACGGCAGCTACAGGAGGAAGCCTGCCAAGCCGTTATATCGCTTCGGGACAAGCCTTTTTTGTTAAAGGACTGGCTAATGGAAATGCTAAATTCACAAACAGTATGCGCGTGAGTTTACAGAACAACAGTTTTTTAAAAGCGGGCGGTTCCACTAAAACGAATCCGGAAACACAAAGTGTAGCCGGAGGCGAACCGGAACAACATCGTATCTGGTTAAATTTAGCTAATGAATCCGGCGCTTTTAGTCAGATTTTGGTTGGCTATAATGCGCAAGCCACAATGGGTTTTGACAGAAGCTTAGACGGTCAGTCATTTGGTGGTAACGGCGTTACGTTCTATTCGATAATTCCGGAAATGAACCTAACCATTCAGGCTCGTGCGTTACCGTTTAACGAAGCAGATCAAATTCCATTAGGGTTTAATGCCGATTCGCAAAACACCTATCAAATTGGTATTGATCATCTTGATGGCATTTTTGACACCCATGCCATTTATCTGGAAGACAAACTGCTAAATGTAATTTTTGATTTACGAACAGCGCCGTATTCGTTTACATCGGCAGCCGGTACTTTTAACAACCGTTTTGTATTGCGCTTTGCGAATAGCACTTTGGGAACCGGCGAATTTAGCCTTGAAAATGGCATCAAAGTATTACGCGGCAACGAATTGGCAGTACATTCAGCTACCGAAAAAATCAAAGATGTTACCGCTTTCGATCTTTTAGGCCGTAAAATCGATGAATACAAAAACACCAATGAAAACGATATCATATTGAAAAACGTTAAAAAATCGTCCAGCGTGGTACTACTAAAAATCACATTGGAAAACGGCGCTACCGTAGACCGAAAAACGATTTTCTAAACACTTAACAACATTTCAAGACAAATCCCCTGTTTTCTCAGGGGATTTTTATTTTGTAACAAACCGACTTTATTTCGTGTTGTTTCAAACAAAATAATCTTTTGGAACGCTACCACAAACTCCTCCTCCAAACGCTTTTTCGCATGTATTTTTATACAGAAAAACCTTGTAAAAAGCAAAAAACAAACCGTCTAAATTTCCGAATCCAAAAAACAGATAACCATCAGAAAAACAATACAAATCAAAAATAAGGCTGTATCATAAAAGGTCATGTCGAGGTCAAAAATGCACTTTATCGATTAAACGGAAACCTTCATCGAAATTCGGTTCCGAGACACCTTCTGTCTGCTTCTTAGTACATATTTTCGCACCGTAAAAATAACCCCAAAGATTTTTTATTATGTTAATTCGCCCCCGATTTACTTTTAAAATTGAAAACTTATTCAACTCAAAAAGCAACCTACTTTCGTTACTGCTTTTATTAGTTTGCGCTACCGGCTTCAGTCAGGTAAGCAACTATACTTTTTCAGAAAGCACATCAAATTATACAGCTATTACCGGTGCAACAAATGCTATTAACAGCAACTGGGACGACAATGTAACGGCAAACAATATTCCAATTGGCTTTACATTTAATTTTAACGGAGCCAACTATACCACCTGTTCGGTAAACTCAAACGGGTTTATCACATTCGGAACAACACTTTCTGCAAATACAGAATCCAGCCCGATATCAACCAATACCGGATATGCCGGTGCGGTGAGTGCTGTGGGAGTTGATCTTGTAAACAACGGAAATGCAATTATCTACAAAACGATTGGAAGCGCACCTAACCGTGTTTTTGTGGTGCAGTGGACAAATGCCGAGCGTAGCGCCCGTGGGGGTGATTTTAACTTCCAGATCCGTTTAAGCGAAACAACGAATGTTGTATCCATTTCGTATGGTTCTTGTGACCCATCAAACAACAACAATGTGAATGTTCAGGTTGGTTTAAGAGGAGCCAACAACAGCGATTATAACAATAGATCTCTTTCAAACAACAATACCTGGGCTGGAAATACATCTGCCGGAACATCAAATAGTGCGACTGTAAGAACACGTAACAATGTATATCCAAATACAAACCTTTTGTATACCTGGACTCCAGTAGCAGCTTGTGTAGCTCCTACGACACAACCTTCGGGACTTACATTAAATGGCATCACTGCTAATTCTATCAACGGTTCGTTTACCGCAGCATCGCCTGCTCCGGACAACTACCTTGTGATCGCAAATACAACTGGTACTGCTCCAACACCTGCAAATGGAACGAATTATACTATTGGACAGAACCTGGGTAGCACGAATATCGTTATCGACAACGACGGTAATACTACTTTTAGCGCTACCGGACTTTCGGCCAATACAACGTATTATTTCTTTGTATACTCTTTTAACTCAAACTGTACCGGAGGTACAAAATACAGAACGACTTCTCCTTTAACCGGAAATGCTAAAACATTAGTATACTGTACAGCAACATCGACATCAAGCAATTACTATATCTCCAGTTTTAAAACAACCGGAGCGATTGTAGATGCTGTAAACAACAATTCAGGATACAGTACTTCAGGATATGGTGATTTCACCAGTTTGGACGCTGCGCAGCAAATTGCTGGTGGTGATCTTAACATCAGTGTGGTTCTTACCGGACCTGATAAGCAATTTGTTAGTGCTTGGGTTGACTGGAACAAAAACAACGATTTTACAGATAGTGGCGAGAATGTTTATGCCTCAAGTCTAAATATCTTATCAACTACTTTCGGATTTGTAATCCCGGCAGGGACTACTCCAGGGAACTACCGTCTACGTATTCGTTCTGCTAATGGCGCTAATGGTACTGTACTTTCTCCTTGTGGTAGTTATACAAATGGTGAAACCGAAGATTACATTCTTACAGTTATTGCCGATTGTCCGGCAAAAATCCTTACTGCACCAACGGTAGAATCTTGTGGTGAAGGTCCTGTGACCTTAACCGTAACAGGATCGACTGGAGTCACTTCCTATCGTTGGTATACCAGCGAAACCGGGGGATCTCCAATTGCAGGTGCCACATCAGCAAGTTATACTACACCTTCGCTATCAATGTCCGCAACCTATTATGTTACCGCTGTAAACGGTTCTTGCGAATCGTTGGTTCGAAGAGCAATTACTGCTAAAATCAAACCGGTACCAAATGTTACCATCACGCCTTCTTCTCCGGAAATTTGTGGTGATGACAACTTTGTACAGATTGCTGCAGCAGGTAGTATCGAATTAGTAGAGCTTTTTAACGAAAACTTTGAAGGTAGCGGATTGGGTCTTTTCACTAAATCCGGTAATGGAACCAGCACTACCGAATGGCAACAAAAAACAAGTATTTATACCACTACAACGGCCAACTGGAAACCAGCGATCAATTCGAGTACTGGAACTACAGGTAATAAATTTGCATTCACAACTGCTGATGTATCCGGTAATGGAAAAGACATTATTTTAACGACAACAAATTCTTATAACACTTCAACTTTCCTGGATTTGACCTTAACATTCCGTCAGTATTATTCGTACTATGGAAATGGTGAAAGTGCCGCTGTTCAAGTTTCAAAAGATAATGGCGCAACATGGGCCAATGTGGTTAGTTACACAAACAATCAGGGTGCTCCAAGTCGATTTGTAAATACTATTATTTATTTAAACGATTATATCGGAGTAAGTAATCTAAAAATCCGATTCCGATACCAGGCAGGATTTTGCGACGGATGGGCTATTGACGATGTAGTATTATCCGGAAACCGTCCGTTAACCTCAAACTTTACATGGTCCGGAGCAACTATCGATGCCTATATCGATGCAAACGGAACAATACCGTATACCAATCAGGCTGTAAACACCGTATATATCAAACCATCTACGGCACAATTAGAAGTAAGCAACTGGTCATTTACGGCTAACGTTCAGTTAACCAATGGTTGTACTGCTTCTAAACCCGTGAGTGTTACCAACAAATCTAAAGTATGGCAGGGTAATAACGGCAACTGGAATGACCCAAACAACTGGTTACCAGTAGGTGTCCCTACAAGTGACAACTGTGTGATCATTAAACCAACAAGCAATTCCTCAACCATCAATGGAACCAATTATGAAGCACAGGCCAAAACCTTAACGGTTCGTACGAATGGTCGTTTGGATATCCCTGCTACTAATGGAATCAAAGTGGTTAATAAAATTGACGTAAAAAATAACGGTACCTTAAACGTAGATAATAACGCTAGTATCGTACAGGTAGATAACGTAGCCAATTCCGGAAATGTAAACATCAGACGTACAACAAAACCAATGTATCGTTATGATTTCACCTACTGGAATTCACCGGTAACATTAGCTTCCGGATATACATTAGCGATGTTATCACCAAACACATTGGGTGACAAATACATGAAATGGCAACCAACAATCAATGGTGGTTACGGAAACTGGATCAGTGTAAACAATGCAACAGCGATGGATCCAAAAATGGGTTATATCGTGAGAGCACCACAAACGTTCGATCTTAATCCAAACAACAGAACTACCTATACGGCTACTTTTGTAGGAACGCCAAACAATGGGGATGTCACAATTCCAATTGCTATCGGAACAGATGCTAACGTAGGCGGAGGTGTAACTGTAGATGATGATCAGTGGAACTTGATCGGAAATCCATATGCATCGGCTATCGATGTGGTGTCTTTCCTTACAGACAACACCAACAAAACACTGGTAGATGGTACAGTTTATATCTGGACGCACAATACACCTATAGGTAACACAAATCCTAGCCCGTTCTATGGTACATATGCCTATAACTATACTGCTGCCGATTATGCTACAGTAAATAAATTCGGAGCAACAGCAACAGCTGCAACTGGTGGAAGTACTCCAAGCCGCTATATTGCATCCGGACAGGCTTTCTTCGTAAAAGGTTTAGCCAACGGAAATGCGAAGTTTACAAACAGTATGCGTGTTACCGGTAAAAATGATAATTTCATGAGAAACAGTGGCACACCAATCAACCCGGAAACACAATCGGTTGCCGGTGGTGAATCGGAAAAACACCGTATCTGGTTGAATTTAGCAAATGAAAATGGTGCTTTTAGCCAAATATTAGTGGGATATGATGAAGAGGCAACTATGGATTTCGACAGAGGTCTTGACGGACAGTCTTTCGGTGGAAACGGAGTTACTTTCTACTCGACTATCCCGGATATGAACCTGACAATTCAGGCACGTCCGTTACCATTCAACCAAGCCGATCAGATTCCGTTAGGTTTCAATGCAAACGCTCAGAATACCTACCAAATCGGTATTGATCACTTAGATGGAATTTTCGATACGCATGCGATCTACCTGGAAGATAAAACAACCAATACGATCCACGATTTAAGAACGGCTCCATACTCGTTCACATCGGCTGCCGGTACTTTTAACGAACGTTTTGTATTGCGTTTCAACAACGGTACATTAGGAAACGGTGACTTTAGCCTTGAAAATGGTATCAAAGTATTACGCGGAAACGAACTGGCCGTAAGCTCTTCTAACGAAAGAATCAAAAACATCACAGCATTCGATGTTTTAGGACGAAAAATTGACGAGTATAAAAATGTAGGTGAAAACGAAATCGCCTTGAAAAATGTAAAAAAATCATCTAGTGTTGTTCTTTTAAAAATCACACTTGAAAACGGAGCTACAGTAGATCGTAAAACGATTTTCTAATACCCTCCGAATAAAAACAAATAACCCCGTCGAGTGATCAACGGGGTTATTTGTTTTTCAGGTAGTGTATAAAATACCAAAATGGTCGTTTCGATAAATAGTCCGGATTAGTTTCGTTGGCATAGGCTTCCCGTTCAAAACAGATATTCCGATAAGCCGTATGCCGATTGCGATACTGCCACCATCGGATTAAAAACTCAATCCCATACCAGATAAAAAAAGGAAGTAATACGAGTTCCAATTGTTGCCGGATATGGATTTTTTCATGATTGAGGAATATCATATCCTTTTTATCCTCCTTCCTCACAATAAATACAAAAGGAAAAACGGTAATACCCCGAAACCCTTTTGGCGTTAAATATTTTAATACAAGTACGATCATTAACGGTAAAGTTCCTAAATTTGTCCGTATGGACAACCAAAATACTAAAAATAAATTAATACCCGGAGAAGACTATTATTTGTCTCCGGAAGGCTATAAAGTTTTTACCGAAGCCTATCATTTAAAAAGAGGCTATTGCTGTAAAAACGGATGCCGTCATTGTCCGTATGGATTCAACAAAAACACCGGAACGATAAAAAAATAAAAAATGGATGCTATTTTAGTCCGCTATAAGATCAAAATTCATAAATCCTACCACAGGTCGGATATCCGCTATCCATAGCCGGGAATTTCCTGCGCATTTTTATCATTTTATAATACACGAAATTCACATAACAATCATGACGTTTCAAGAACAGATTTTAGAAGGTATCCCTTCTGTTTTACCACAACCAAAACCGTACGAAAGCACTATAAACCACGCGCCAAAGCGTAAAGAAATATTAACCGACGACGAGAAAAAACTGGCACTAAAAAATGCCTTGCGTTATTTCGAACCCGAACACCACGCCGAATTGATCAAAGAATTTTCGGACGAGTTGGAAACCTACGGCCGGATTTATATGTACCGCCTGCGTCCGGATTACAAAATGTATGCCCGACCGTTATCCGAATATCCGGGTAAGTCCGATCAGGCCAAAGCCATCATGCTAATGATCCAGAACAACCTGGATTATGCCGTGGCACAACATCCGCATGAATTGATCACTTATGGTGGTAATGGCGCTGTTTTTAGCAACTGGGCACAATACCGCTTGACCATGAAATACCTGGCCGAAATGACCAACGAACAAACACTGGTGATGTATTCCGGTCACCCAATGGGATTATTCCCTTCGCACGCAGAAGCACCAAGAGTGGTCGTAACCAACGGTATGATGATCCCGAATTATTCCAAACCGGACGATTGGGAACGTTTTAATGCTCTAGGTGTTACGCAATACGGTCAGATGACAGCCGGTAGTTACATGTATATCGGTCCACAGGGAATTGTTCACGGAACTACGATTACCGTATTGAATGCCGGGCGAAAAATCGCTAAAAACGGCGAAGATCTGGCCGGTAAAGTTTTCGTAACTTCCGGTTTGGGCGGAATGAGTGGTGCGCAACCTAAAGCCGGTAATATCGCCGGATGTATCACCGTTTGTGCCGAAGTAAATCCAAAAATCACCCATATCCGTCATTCACAGGGATGGATTAATGAAGTGATCGAAAACATTGATGAACTGATCATCCGTGTTCGAAAAGCACAACAAAACAAAGAAGTCGTTTCTATTGCCTACCTTGGGAATGTGGTAGACGTTTGGGAACGCTTTTATGACGAAAATATCTATATCGATTTAGGTTCCGATCAGACTTCCTTACACAATCCGTGGGCAGGTGGTTACTACCCTGTCGGAATTTCCTTTGAAGACGCCAACGACATGATGGCCAACGAACCGGCACTTTTCAAAGAAAAAGTACAGGAGACTTTACGCCGACATGCGGCTGCGATCAATAAACACACGGCCAAAGGCACCTATTTCTTCGACTATGGAAATGCCTTCCTTTTGGAGAGCTCCAGAGCCGGTGCTGATGTAATGGCGCCAAACGGTATCGATTTCAGATATCCAAGCTATGTTCAGGACATTATGGGGCCAATGTGCTTTGACTATGGTTTCGGACCATTCCGTTGGGTTTGTACCTCCGGAAATCCGGACGATTTAGCCAAAACAGATGCTATCGCTTGTCAGGTTTTGGAAGAAATGATGCAAACCGCTCCTATCGAAATCCAACAACAAATGGCCGATAATATCCGTTGGATCAAAGGCGCACAGGAAAACAAACTGGTTGTTGGTTCGCAGGCGCGTATTTTATATGCCGATGCCGAAGGACGTACCAAAATTGCTGAAGCCTTTAATCAGGCCATTGCCCGTGGCGAAATCGGATATGTGGTTTTAGGACGCGATCACCACGATGTATCTGGTACTGATTCCCCTTATCGCGAGACATCCAACATCTATGACGGTTCCCGTTTTACAGCCGATATGGCCATTCATAACGTAATCGGTGACAGTTTCCGAGGGGCTACCTGGGTTTCCATTCACAATGGCGGTGGCGTTGGATGGGGCGAGGTGATTAACGGCGGATTTGGCATGGTTCTTGACGGTACTAAAGAAGCATCAAAACGTTTAGAATCAATGCTTTTCTGGGATGTTAACAACGGGATTGCCAGAAGAAGCTGGGCACGAAACGAAGGTGCCGTTTTTGCCATAAAACGCGCCATGGAATCGCAGCCGCTACTAAAAGTGACCATCCCGAATCTTGTTGATGAATCATTATTTTAGTTAATCATAAAACCTAATTACATTATGAAAGCAATAAAATACCTTCCGATACTACTGCTCTTGGTCATCAGCTCTTGTAGCTCCGTTAGAGTAGCATCCGATTTTGATAACAGAACCGACTTTAGTCAGTATAAAACCTATGCCTTTCATAAAGATGGAATCGATAAAGTTGAGATTTCCGATTTAGACAAACGACGTATCCTTCGCGCTATTGACGATCAAATGACCGCCAAAGGCTTTACAAAAAGCGATACTCCGGATATGTTGGTTAATATTTTCACCAAATCCAGCGAACAGGTCAACGTAAGCCAGTTTAATGCCGGCTATGGTTGGGGTTACGGCGGATGGGGCTATGGCTGGGGATGGGGTCCTTCCTACAGTACTGTTAGCACCACTACCGAAGGAACGCTTTATATCGACCTGATCGATGCCCGTAAAAAAGAATTGATCTGGCAAGGCATAGGAACCGGTGTTTTAACCAAAGATCGTGAAAGAAAAGAAGAACGCATTAACGAATTTGTTTCTAAAATTCTGATGCAGTTTCCACCGCAAAAAAAATAATGTAATTCACTATAAAACTAAAAAGCCTACCCTATTGTGTAGGCTTTTTTATCACTTTCATGAACGATATCAGCACTTTTAAGGATGTACAAGCACTGGTGAATACTTTCTACGAAAAAGTACAACAGGACGATTATATCGGACCGATTTTTAATAGTAAAATACAGGATCGCTGGCCGGAACATCTGGCCAAAATGTACCGGTTCTGGGAAAGCATTTTACTGGATAACCACACCTATTCCGGCCGACCTTTCCCGCCACATGCGCTTTTACCGGTAGACGCTACGCATTTTAACCGCTGGCTGACCCTATTTACCGCTACGGTCGACTCCCTTTTTGTCGGACCAATCGCCGAAGAAGCCAAAGAAAGGGCTGCAAAAATGGCAGCTATGTTTCACTATAAAATAGAATACATTAAAAATAACGCAATATAATTCCGGGATTGAAATTCCAATTGCTAACTCACTAAAGATTTCGTAATTTTACACCAAACAGCAACAATTTTTAATCATGAATCCATCGTTTGAAACCAATCCCTTAATCGAGCGCTTACCCAAGCATCTGAAGCAATTTATCAAACCGCAGGATTATGACGAGTACACTCCGATTAATCAGGCCGTTTGGCGCTATGTGATGCGTAAAAATGTGGATTACCTCGGAAAAGTAGCCCACAGCTCGTATCTGGATGGTCTTCGTCAGACGGGAATCGCTATCGAAAGTATCCCGAATATGTACGGTATGAACCGTATTCTAAAAGAAATAGGTTGGGCTGCTGTTGCCGTAGACGGTTTTATACCGCCCAATGCTTTTATGGAATTTCAGGCGTATAACGTACTCGTTATTGCATCCGACATCCGTCAGCTGGAACATATCGAATATACACCTGCTCCCGATATTATTCACGAAGGAGCCGGTCACGCCCCTATTATTGCCAATCCGGAATATGCTGAATACCTACGCCGTTTCGGTGAAATTGGTTGTAAGGCTATTTCATCGGCACGGGATTACGAAATGTATGAAGCGATTCGTTTGCTATCGATTCTGAAAGAAGCCGAAGGTACACCGCAAAACGAAATCGAAGCCGCCGAAAAGCGTGTCGACGAGTTACAAAACGATATGGGTGAATTGTCCGAAATGGCACAAATCCGAAACCTACACTGGTGGACCGTGGAATACGGTTTAATCGGAACCGTAGACAATCCAAAAATCTATGGCGCCGGACTTCTATCCTCTATTGGAGAAAGTGCCTGGTGCATGACCGATAATGTAAAGAAAATCCCATACGATATCAGCGCGGCGAATCAAAGTTTTGACATCACCAAACCGCAACCGCAATTGTATGTCACGCCTGATTTTGCACACCTCAACCTCGTACTGGAAGAGTTTGCCAATAAAATGGCATTGCGTACCGGCGGATTATCCGGGATTCAGAAATTAATTCATTCCAAAGCCTTAGGAACTATTGAATTGAGTACCGGTATACAGGTTTCCGGTGTTTTCACCAATGTGATCGAACACGAAGGTAAACCGGTTTATATTCAGACAACCGGAAAAACAGCCTTATCCTACCGCGAAAAAGAACTGGTTGGTCATGGTACCGAATACCACGCCGAAGGTTTCGGAAGTCCGGTTGGAAAACTAAAAGGAATCAATCTGGCTATCGAAGACATGAGTCCAAGGGATTTAAGTGCCTATGCCATATTCGAAGGACAGGTTGTTACGTTGGAATTTGAAGGAAATATCAAAGTTTCCGGAGAAATCATTACCGGCTCCCGAAATTTACAGGGTAAAATCATCACCATCAGCTTTAAAAACTGTACGGTGACACATAACGACACCGTATTATTCCAACCGGAATGGGGTATTTACGATATGGCTGTTGGTAAGAAAATCATTGCTGCTTTTTCAGGTCCGGCCGATGTTAGAAGCTTCGATTTGATTACACATGTGCCATCATCGCAAACCATTAAAGCGCAAAAAACACCGGAACGTTTAAAACTGGAAGCGTTATACCAAAATATCCGCGACATCCGCGAAGGAAAAACCACCGGAAACCCGGATGCCATTTTTGAAACCCTGCAAAACGAACATCCGAAAGACTGGTTATTGTCTGTTGAAATTGCCGAACTGGCCCATAAAAACAACAACCATGCTCTGGAAAATAAAGTTTTAGCCCATTTGGAACAGTTAAAAACGACGCGTCCGGAAGTTGCTCATTTGATTAGCAACGGACTCGAACTTATTTTCGAAAACGAAAGCGTAAATTAAATCCGTAACAATTGTTACAACCCTATACCTGAAAGTCCCGTACCTTTGATAAAAATTAAAGTTATGGGACTTTTAGATTTATTAGGATTGGGCAACAAAAATGAGATGATACAGGAATTTGTAGCCAAAGGTGCTATCATTCTTGATGTACGCACACCGGAAGAATTTGCCGGTGGACATATTCCAAATTCCCGGAATATTCCTTTGCAACGGATCAGTTCTGAAATCGCTACCATCAAAAAATGGAACAAACCGGTGATTACCTGTTGTCGCTCCGGAATGCGAAGCGCACAAGCTGCAACAGTATTAAAACAAAACAATATCGAAGTGATCAACGGTGGTGGCTGGAATAGCCTGGAAAACAAGCTATAATTCCATTTCCTTAATCGAATTTATAAAAAACAACCCTGCCAGAATCTGACAGGGTTGTTTTTTATCGGAACTATTCTTTTATAATTTCACTTGCTCGCCCAACTGCTGTTCATTTTCCAACACCTGGTTTTCATATTGTAATTTCCACCCTAAAGAATTTGTCAGGATTAAAATCTTAGACAATTCACTGATCAATCGGTTCTTGGCATTCGATTTCAAGGTCGATGTTTCCATCTTACGCGCCAGATCTTCTTTTACTTTTTTGCTGATTTTATTGTAATCGTCTCCGGTAAACGGATTCATCCGGCTTTGATCCACATCATAGAACTGGATATCCGGGCTAATCTTGATTTCTTCCTTCGGAATACTGACTATCGTAATGGTTTTATTCTTTTCGTCGATATCGTATTTCACCTGACGTAAATCGTAAGCCACCGTCACATCGGCATTGATCACTATCAAAGCTTTCTTTTCGAACGTCAACAGGTTCATCAGGTATTTCTGTTGGTCTTTATAAGTCATTACCTGGGCATAATGTCCTTCTGTCACAACCAGTTTTCCAACGTTTTTAATCTGCTGCTGAATCAAATTGGTATTGTATTCGGTCGAAGTGGTATTCTTTTCGGAAGTCACCCATTTGTAGATTACGAATCCGATGATTATAAAAATCAGCAAATACATAATTTTCCCCGAACGCGCCAACGCTTGAACTACGGGCACTAACATGTTTTTAATCTGTGTTTCTTCTGAAGTTTTTCGTGGCATAGTAAAACGCAATAATTATATATAATCTATAGGACATTGTAAAAAGTAAACGTCCTTTTTCTAAAATAAATCGTTTTGTTAGCGCTTAAAAAGTTAAAAAAGGAGTCAATCTATTTGACTTTAAAGGTAATCAAAAATTGGTTTCCTGGATCTATTTCACTACATTTGTATATGGATTGGGGTGTCTCCCGGTCGGTAAAGTGACCTGTCATGTTATAATGATAGGTCTTTTATTTTACGGAAATATCTTAAGTCCGTGCAATTTACCGTCTTTCTGATATATTTTAGGTTTTATTAGTTCAAAGGCTGGATTTTTACTTTCCGGACTTATAATTTTTCTTGCAATCGGGTAAGCCAGTAAATCCGCAATCTGAAGTCCACTTATATTTTCTTTTTTAGAAAAGAAATGAGGTTCTGCTCCAATGCTTCTGAATCTATTACCCCTAACATAATAGGTTCCATTATTTCTTATTGCCGCTATATGAGTCGCTAATTTCCGATCTTCTTTCTGTCCTCTCTTTTCAATACCGATTTCTAAGGCAACCTTATCTTCCTTTTTTCCTTCCAAACAAAATAAGGCTCTTTCCATTACAAAAGAAAGTGCTACTTCATATACATCGTCTTTTAACTTTCCATGGCATTGTATAAACTTTTCTTTTTTGATAGCCGATGCTATTACAGTATAATCTAATTCTGTCATAATCGTATTCAGATCAGAATAAAAGCGTTCTTTGATACCTAAATCAAATAATAATGTAAATTCATTATAGCATTTCCTGATATCTCTGGAATGTAGAATAACATTATCGCTATTCCAATATTTCAGCTTTAGCGACATCAGTTTTACTTTCAACTTACGGTATTCCCTATTTGAAATAAGCACACCACACAAAACAAATACTGGAAAACCCGGATCTATTTTGTTTAGCCCATGATCACCACTTTCATCCAAGAGCAATTTATAACGCATATACTTTCCCTTTGTTATAACACAAAACACATAGAGGCCTCCAATTGGAAGCATCTTAATATGTTATTTTATTTTAAGGGGAAATTCAGAATAACTACCCGAAAGAGATATTAGGATATTCTGTTACTAATTTAGTAATCTTTATTTTTAAATTTTCCAGAAAACGGAGATGCTGTTCCGAATCGGGATTAAACGAACGATGCGCCAGTCCTTTTTGAATACTATCGACTTCCTTCATAACCGGCCAGGTCGTTTCTGCCATCCAGGTTTCCGTAAAACGTTCCCAGATATAGTCGATCGCAATTCCGTTCGGGTGTAGCATGTCTTCGGTATAAAAACGATAATCCCGCAATTCGTCCATCATGATTTCATAACTTGGAAAATAAACCGCATTTGGCGTTTCCGAAATCACCTGATGAACAGCTGTGATCAAATTGGCTTTACTCCATTGATTTTCCACAAAACCGTCTTTACTATGCCGTACTGGCGAAACGGTAAAAACAAACTGCGCTTTTGGATTTAATTGCGAAATACCTGCAATTATCTTTTCCAAACTTTCCTGAATAACGGCAACCGACAATAATTCTTTTTTAAACTGCTTTTGCGGGACTTTATGACAATTGGCAACGATTTGATCGTTTTCAATTTTCCGATACACCCACGCCGTTCCCAGAGTGATCAAAACGTGTGTCGCATTGGCAAGTTCGTTTTGGGTTTCGGAAGTGACCCGATTCAGGTTTTCCAGCAATAGCTCCGGATCGTTCGCATTCAGATCCGAATGGACATCATAAGAATGCCATTGTTCGTTATAAAAAAAGATATCCTCCTGAGTAAATTGTTTTTCCTGTAGGGCAAAATCAATCGCTTTTTCGATCGCCAATGGATGAAACAGTATTCCAAACGGATTACAATAATTCCGAAACCGGAAATAATCCAGTTTTTCACTCATATTGACCGCAAAACACGAACCCAAAGACACCACCTGCGACCTATAATCGATCGGATTATTGCTCTTTGAAATGGGTATTTGTGTTCTGAATTTCATGATTGCGTTTGTTTCTACAAACTTAAGGATTATTACGTCATTTTCGGACAAACAAAAAACCCGAAGCATGCTTCGGGTCTTTTTATCTTTAGTGATCTTAAATCTATTTTACAAAATCAACGGCTTTTTCCAAAGCTTCTTTGATTCCGCCCGGATTCTTACCTCCTGCCGTCGCAAAGAATGGTTGTCCACCACCGCCACCCTGGATGTATTTTCCAAGTTCGCGCACTACTTGTCCGGCATTTAGTCCTTTTTCGGCTACCAGTTCTTTCGAAATATAACAGGTTAACATCGGTTTCCCTTCGTCGGCTGTTGCCAGTAACAGGAACAAATTGGTTCCCAGGTTTCCTAATTCATAAGCCAGATCTTTTGCTCCGTTTGGATCTAAATCCACCTGCTTCGCTAAGAATCGAACACCATTGATTTCCTGTAGTTCGCCGGTTAATTCTCCTTTTAGGTTTTTCGCTTTTTCTTTTAATAATGCTTCCAACTGTTTTTTCAGTTTCGCATTTTCATCCTGTAACGAAACAACGGCTTTAATCGTATCCTGTGGATTTTTCAGCGTTTCTTTGATCTCTTTCAACGTGTTTTCCTGCGAGGCAAAGAAGTCTTTTACCGCTTCGTTGGTAATCGCTTCCACACGACGGATTCCGGCCGCAACACCACCTTCACTAGTGATTTTAAAGTACCAGATATCGGCTGTATTTGGCACGTGGATTCCTCCGCAAAGCTCCATACTTTCGCCAAATTTAATCGCACGTACGTTATCACCGTATTTTTCACCGAATAAAGCCATCGCACCTTCTTCAATCGCTTGTGCAAACGGAATACTTCTTCTTTCGATTAATGGCAATTGTTCGCGGATTCGTGCATTTACGAAATCTTCAACCTGCTTTAATTCTTCGTCGGTCACTTTTGCAAAATGCGAAAAGTCAAAACGAAGGTAATTTGGCGCTACCAACGATCCTTTTTGCTCCACATGCGTTCCTAAAACCGAACGTAAAGCCTGGTGTAGCAAGTGTGTCGCCGAGTGACTGTTGGCTGACTGATTGCGTAATTCTTTATTTACTTTTGCGTCAAATGTTCCGTTTATATTTTCCGGTAATTGTTTCGCAAAATGTAAAATCAGGTTGCTTTCTTTTTTGGTGTCGATAATTTCGATGGTTTCGTTTGCTGATACCAAAACACCTTTATCGCCAACCTGTCCACCACCTTCCGGATAGAAAGGGGTATTATCCAGAACAATCTGGTATAATTTTCCGTCTTTTTTACTGTCTACTTTTCTAAAACGGGTGATTTTCACCTCGTTTTCCGTTTGATCATAACCTACAAAGGTTTCAACATTTCCATCTACCAAAATTGTCCAGTCATCTGTCGAAACTTCGGAAGCATCACGCGAACGGTCTTTTTGTATTTTCATCGCCGCTTCAAAACCGGCCTCATCATAATTATAACCTCTCTCTCGTAATATCAGTTCGGTTAAATCTTTTGGAAAACCAAATGTATCGTATAATTCGAATACTTTTTCTCCGGAAACGATAATACCATCGGTTTCGGCAATTACGTTTTCCAACAAATGCAATCCTTGTTCTAACTTTTTAAGGAAAGACGCCTCTTCTTCTTTGATCACATTCATCACCAATGTTTTCTGAGCCGTGATTTCCGGGAAGAAAGCCCCCATTTGATCGCTTAATACCTGTACCAATTCGTAAATGAATGGTTCTTTTTTGTTTAAGAAGGTAAACGCATAACGAATAGCACGACGTAAAATACGACGGATTACATAACCTGCTCCGGTATTGGACGGTAATTGTCCGTCGGCGATAGCAAAGGCTACGGCACGAACGTGATCCACGATAACTCGAATCGCAATGTTTATTTTTTCTTCGTCTTCGTCTTTTGCTTTAATCGTGTATTTTGCACCGGTTAGCTTTTCTACTTTTTCAATCAGCGGTGAAAACACATCGGTATCATAATTGGACTGAACGCCTTGTAACACCATACACAAACGCTCAAATCCCATTCCGGTATCTACGTGTTGTGCCGGTAATTTTTCCAAAGAACCATCGGCTTTACGGTTGAATTCCATAAATACGTTGTTCCAGATTTCCACTACCTGCGGATGATCGGCATTAACCAAATCTTTCCCTGGCACTTTTGCTTTTTCTTCTGCCGAACGGATATCCACGTGAATCTCACTACACGGTCCACATGGTCCCTGGTCTCCCATTTCCCAAAAGTTATCCTTTTTATTTCCTAACAGAATTCGGTCTTCCGAAATAAGGGTTTTCCAGATATCGTAGGCTTCCTGGTCAAAAGGAACATTTTCCTCTTTGCTACCTTCGAAAACCGTTACATATAAAATATCTTTATCGATCTTATACACCTCGGTTAATAATTCCCAGGCCCAGTTGATCGCTTCTTTTTTAAAATAATCGCCGAAACTCCAGTTCCCTAACATTTCGAACATCGTATGGTGGTAGGTATCGATTCCTACTTCTTCCAGGTCATTGTGCTTTCCGGATACGCGAAGACATTTCTGAGTATCGGCTATACGGGCGCTTTTCGGTGTTCCATTCCCCAGGAAAAACTCTTTAAACTGAGCCATTCCGGAATTGTTGAACATCAAAGTAGGATCGTCTTTTAAAACGATCGGAGCCGAAGGTACTATCAAGTGACCTTTGCTTTGAAAAAAGTCGAGAAACTGTTTTCTGACGTCTTGTGATTTCATATACTGCATTATTTGACGCGAATTGACTTCGCCCGTATTGTATTAAATTCTTCTTAAAATTAAATAAAGGTTCCGACCTATACTTCCTGTTATCATCAACTTACACTTAACATATCGTTACGTAACTCACAAGAAACAAGCTAAATGTTGATTCGGGGAAAGTATTTTACAGAAACATTTATTAAATTTGTTCGTCTAACCTTACAAAAGGTTGCCGTTTAACTTTTTATAAGGTGCAAAAATAGTATATTTTAGAAAATGTCGAAGGTAAAATATTATTACGATTCTGAAAAATTAGCCTATCAAAAAATCAAACCCAAAAAAGGGCGTCGTGTGGGGTATATCAGTTTGTTTTTAGTCGCATCGGCTTTATTCGGTTTTTTGTGTTTTGTCGTACTGATTAATACCCCGTTTTTCGAAACGCCTAAAGATAAATTACAAGCCCGTGAAATCGAGAATTTAAAAATCAATTATGCCATTCTGAACCGAAAGATGGATCAGCTGGACGATGTGTTGAGCGATCTGGAAGAACGCGACAATAATCTCTACCGGGTCTATTTTAACAGCTCTCCGATTCCCGATGAACAACGTCGCGCCGGTTTCGGAGGTATCAATCGTTATAAAGCACTGGAAGGCTATAATAATTCGGATTTGGTGATGAATACAACCCGACGTGTGGATGTGATCACCAAACAATTGGTGATTCAATCGCGTTCGCTCGACGAAATATTAAAACTGGCCAAAGACAAGGAAAAGCTTCTTTCGGCGATTCCGGCTATCCAACCGGTAAAAAATGAAGATTTAAAACATATGGCCTCCGGTTTCGGATACCGGAGTGATCCGTTTACCAAAGTGCGGAAGTTCCATGCCGGAATGGATTTTTCGGCCAAAACCGGGACTCCGATTTTTGCTACCGGCGACGGTGTGGTACGCAGAGCCGATAATTCGCTTTCCGGATACGGGAATCATATCGAAATCACACATGGCTATGGTTATGAAACTTTATATGCCCATTTGAGCAAATACAATGTCCGACCGGGTCAACGCGTTAAAAGAGGCGATATCATCGGCTATGTGGGCAGTACCGGACGTTCCGAAGCGCCTCACCTGCATTATGAAGTTCATAAAAACGGAGCGGTCGTGAACCCGCTGAATTTCTATTACGGTTCGATTTCGGCCAAAGAATATGTTTTAATTTCACAATTAGCTAACCAAGAAAACCAATCGCTCGACTAATGCATTTAGACTTACCAGAAAAGAGATATTACAGTATTGGCGAACTCGCCAGGGCATTTAACGTAAATGCTTCCCTGATTCGTTTTTGGGACAAGGAATTCGATATTCTGAAGCCGAAAAAAAATGCTAAGGGAAACCGGATGTTTACTCCGGAAGATGTAAAAAACCTGCAATTGATTTACCATCTCGTAAAAGAACGGGGTTTTACACTCGAAGGCGCCAAAATCCATTTAAAGGAAGCTCAGAAAAAAACGCTGGATAAATTCGAAATCATTCGTAAATTAGAAGCTATCAAAATTCAATTATTGAATATGAAAAACGAATTATAACAATTCTTTAAGAAAGCCTGTCTGTAACGGACCTGGTTAACATACGACTAATAGTACAAAAACAATCTAAAAAAAGTAATTATGAAAAAATGGTTAGTTCCCGGAATTATTGTATTCCTGATTATTGTAGTCTATTTTTGGGCTAAAGGCATCAACAATACAGCAGTAATAAAAGATCAGGCTTCACAGGAAGCATGGGGTAACGTACAAACCTCTTATCAACGACGAAATGACCTTATCGGTAATTTGGTTAACACTGTAAAAGGTGCGGCCGATTTCGAAAAAAGTACGCTGGAAGCTGTAATAAAAGCCCGTTCGGAAGCGACAAAAACCACTATCGATCCTTCGAATATCACACCGGAACAATTGGCAGAATTCAACAAAGCGCAAAGTGGTGTTTCTTCGGCTTTATCGCGTTTATTGGTTACCGTGGAACAATATCCAGTTTTAAGAGCCAATCAGAATTTCGTCAAACTACAGGACGAGTTGGCGAGTACTGAGAACCAGATTTTAACCGCCAGAACGCGTTTTAACGAATCGGTTAAAGACTATAACAGTCATATTCAAACGTTCCCGAACAGTATTTTTGCCGGAATGTTCGGATTTAAACAAAAATCGTATTTCAATGCTGTAGAAGGTGCTGAAAAACCGGTTGAAGTAAAATTCTAAAAAACGATGTCGGCTACTGAAAATTTCCTGACTCCGGAAGAAGAACGTGCAATCGTCAATGCGATTCAGATTGCCGAACAAAATACTTCCGGGGAAATCAGAGTCCATCTGGAAGATCACAGCGAAAAACCTCCGGTCGAAAGAGCGCAGGAGGTTTTTTACTCCCTTGGCATGGACAAAACCAAAGCCCGAAACGGCGTTTTGTTTTATGTAGGGGTTTCCGATCATACTTTTGCCATTATCGGCGACGAAGGTATTCATAAGGTGGTGGAAGACGATTTTTGGGATTGTACCAAAGATGTCGTGATTGCACACTTCAAAAACAGACGTTATAAAGACGGTTTGGTGGATGGTATCATCAAAGCCGGCGAACGTTTGAAACAGTATTTTCCTTTTGAAAGTGACGATACCAACGAATTATCGAACGAAATATCCAAAGGATAAATATGACACATTGTATTGCTAAATTTATTAAAAGCCTGTTGTTGCCGGTATTCTTTTTACTGCTGCAACCGGTTTCGGCTCAGTTTACCATACCGGAAAAGCCAAAATTCCAAACGAGCGTTTACGATTATGCCAATATGCTTAGTCCGCAGGAAAAACAAAGCCTGGAAGAAAAACTGGTTCGTTATTCCGATTCGACCTCAACGCAGCTTGTAGTCGCTACTATCGAGTCTTTAAAAGGAGAAGATATCGGAATATTAACCCCGAAATGGGCGCATCAATGGGGAATCGGACAGGCAAAAGAGGATAATGGTGTTTTTATACTGTTAGCCAAAAACGAACGCCGTATCTGGATTGCTCCGGGTTATGGCGTGGAAGATCGGCTAACCGCCGGTATCGTTGGCGAAATCACGAGGGAAATAATTATCCCACAATTTAAAGCCGGTAGTTATTATAACGGACTCGATAAAGGCACCGACGCAATTGTGGAGGTACTGAAAGGAAAATACAAAGGCAGCCGAAAAGGCGATAAATCCGACGACGGTGTAGCCGGTATCTTTATTTTTATCTTTATTGTCATTATCCTGATTATCGTATTAGCGCGTGGACGTAAGTCCGGTGGTGGCGGTAATGGTGGCATTGGCGGTGGTGGCGGACCTGATTTACTGGACATGATCATCCTGAGCAGCCTTGGCCGTGGTGGCGGAGGTGGTTTTGGAGGCGGAAGTTCCGGTGGCGGTTTTGGCGGCGGTGGATTCGGTGGCGGCTTTGGCGGCGGCGGATTTAGCGGTGGCGGAGCCGGAGGAAGTTGGTAACATACTGTACAATATAAGACAAAGCCGGACAAGTTCCGGCTTTTTATTTTTTCCTAAAAATCATACTGCGAATTATACACTATCTTTATTCTTTCATTTTCTTTTTCTGCTTAAAAAAGGAACTTTATTGCATATCCTTTTATCAAAATAGCTTGATTTATATTTAATCAAAAACCGCTATATATCAACACATTAACTTAAAATAAACCTGTCAAAATTGTATATTTATGATTCCTAGAAATACGAAGTCATAACTTAAAAAGTTTAGCCCGGGTGGTACGGTATGAGTATTGGAAACAACTCAAAATGCTTTCGTATGCATTAGGAAACCTAACCCGTCCGGGTATTAATTTCCTTAAAATACGAATTATGGAAACAGGCAAAAATGAAAGTGCATTCAAAGAAGTAATGATGCGACAGGAAACTGCAGTCAAAGCACTGCAAAAAGTAAACAACACTTTATCTAAGACATTAGAAGAGGAAATGGGTATAAAAATCATGCCTATTTTTTTATACTCGAAAAAGGATATTTCTATGAATATTTAGAATACTCGAAGGAAAATGAATTTTAAAAAGTCAGGGCTGTTCCAAAAGTGAAACAGCCCTTTTTATTTCTAAACCTGACAGGTCTTTGAGACCTGTCAGGTTTTAAATCATTAACCCATATTATCTCCTTTTTTTTTGTAAATTCACTCAAGATCAACAAAATCACATTGAATATGAAAAAATTAATTTTACTTATTACTTTGACCACATTTGCCGTTGCTGCAAATGCTCAAGAGAAAAACAAACAACACAGAAGCGCTGAATCTGGTAGATATGTAACAAAAAAACAGGCAGAAAAGAGCCCCTCAACTACTTATAGTACAACCCGAAAAAGTAGTAATTCAAAAAGATCTAAATAATACAAGCCCGACAAGTCTTTGAGACCTGTCGGGTTTACATTTTATTCTTTTAGAAACCGGAAACTTCCGAATCCTTCATCCGTTTGAATGGAAAGAAAATAAATCCCGGCAGTTAAGTCGGCTATACCGATTTGTATTTCCGATTCCTGTTGTTGCGGTACTGTTTTAATTGTTTTCCCGTTTATATCTAAAACCCGTATATCGTTAATCCGTATTCCGCTTTTTGATTTGAGATATAATACTTCTTGAGCCGGATTGGGAAAAACAGAAAAATTTTCTGTACTAAAATCCCCTGTTGTCAGCTTTTTATCTGTAGTGACTTTAAAATCGTCAATCATAAAACAGGTTTTATTATGCGAAACACAGTGGATTCCAATTCTTATCGTTTGCCCGGCATAGGCATCCAGATTAATTTTCTTTTGTTCCCAATTTAATGGTGCCCTTAATGGTGTATTCCCGGAGATTATCGTAAAATCCGCAGAACCAGATGGTGTACCACTACCGGTATATACACCTACCTCATATTCTTCAAGATAAGCCTGATAGGGTGATTTTACATAAAAACTAACTTCATTAGCAGAAGCTCCTAATACAATGGGCGGACTGATTAGCCAATCATCATTTTTCTTTGTTTCCGAAGCCCAGCAAGCAGCATATTTTTCACCACTTTTTGCAGTATAACGTGCCATTTCGACTCCCGCAACGGATGGATTAAAAACAATAAAAGCCTGTCGTTTCCCACAATTCTTCCAGTCTTGGGTTAAATGTAGTGTTCTCGTTTTATCCAGATCCAATGTTAACCAAGACCCGATATTCGAAATAATAAAATCATCATACTTTTCGAAATCGTCTTCAAAAAGAACAATTGCTGTGGTTTGTGCATTACTCAACATTCCTACGCTAAGAAGGAACATATTTAAAAATAGTTTTAGATTCATTACTATACAATTTGATTAATGATCTAATTTCTACTTTCATTCTATATTTCACTAATGACTGAACTGTTTTTACCTACAATTGTTCTGATTGTCTTATACTATTTTCTTTTAACCTTGAATACCTGTCAGGATTTAAACTGTAGTCTAATCACATTCATCACCCCAACATTCCCGGCAGGGTTGATCGACTTTGGGATAATGGTTTTGTTTTTCGGTGGTTACAAATATATTATCGGATGTAAATCCGGTTGGAAACGTCGTAATCCAACGTCCCAGGTGTTTTTCCTTTTCGGCCGGAAGGAATTTAAAACTCTGTACGTCTTTTCCGTTTTTCCACTTTGTTACCGCCACTATCGTATCGCCAGACTGGTAGGTGTTTAAAACCTGATATTCCTGATCTTCCTGCTGACCGTGAAGGAAGATTTCCGAATTTTCACCGGTATGTGTAATCGTTAGCAATAAATTCCCGGAATCACAGGTATTATAGACAACCAGGCCTTTTGCTGTTTTGGTGAGCCGCACCCATTCCCGCGGCAGCATCCTGAGGTCATAATTTTTTCGTTCCGGCTCACATCCAAATAAGGTGGAGAGCACAATTCCGGCATAAAAATATTTCATCTTTCTTTTTCAATTTTTTCGCAAATATACTTCGGTATAGGCAAAAAAAAGAAGCCGCTTTCACCGCTTCTCTTTCTTTTTTCTGTTTTTTTAAAAGGCTTTCGATCTTCCTCCCCTACCTTTTTTTTCTTTACCGGCAAATTTTTCAATCTTATACGTTAGCGAAAACATCGCATAACGTTTTAATACCGTATTCTCCTCGTCCCGGATACTGGTAGCTCCAATTGTTCGGATAGCACTTTGGTTTTGATTTAGCAAATCGTACACTTTAACCTTAAACAACATTCTGTCATTAAAGAAATTATAACCCACACTGGTATTCCACAGGTAAAAATCTTTCTTAAATCCGTCGGAAATAGCCGAGTTATACGTATATCCAAAATCATTACCAATTACCAATCCTTTAGGCCAGTAACTTGTGGTTTGCAGATTGAACTGATGTGTATAGTTGGATGCCGAGTTAACACTGTAATTGGTATAATTGGTCACGTTATACGAATACGTGTACGATGGCGTCACCGTCAATAGTTCCCCATAATCCCAGTTTAAATTAAATCGGGTACGAAAACGGTAGTTCAACGCATCAAACAGTTCTCCGTTGGTATAGCCTTTATCTTTTGTAAGGCTTAGATTCGGCGAAATACCAATTCGGAATTTATGCATGTCAACGATATGGCTTTTACTCCAGTTTCCGCCTCCCGTTACGTTAAATCCTCCGGATATATTCTGATAGGTTGTATAACGTTTCGCACTTTCATCATAAATGGTTGAACTGATAATCTGACTATCATAATACTGACCTGTAACCGAAAAGCTATAACCCGATCGGGTAGCATAATTATAGTTTCGAAGATAAATTCCCGCTGAATGGCTTTTGGTTGGATCTAAATCCGGGTTTCCAATATAACTCACCAAAGCATTTGACGGGTCATCTACCGGTAACATCTGAACGGCCGACGGGAATGAAACCCGATAGGAATAATTCATCGAAAACGATTTGGCTTTCGACAGTTTGTAGCTCATATATAGCGAAGCCGAGGGCAGTATATAATCCCGTATCAATTTGGTGTTTCGATACAGGTAATACGATTCGTTGTCCAAACGGGTAATATTGGTTCCGAAATAACTACTCAGAAAGAATTTATTTTTTTCGATATTGATTCCCGCTTTTGGGTTTATCGTAGTTGTTGTGGATCGAAGGAAATTGGAAAGCGTATCGTTTTGCATCGTGTAATCTCCTGTAGTCGCATCAAAGTTATAGGCTGTTTTATTATCCAATGCTTTATTCCAGCTATAATCCACTGCTAGCTTTAAACGTACGGAATCCATAACCGGTTCCAGATATTCCAGATCAATCTCCACACGGTCGTTAAAGTTCCGGTTATACCGAATCTGATCCCGGTTATCGGTTCGAAGCAAAGCGCCGTTGTCGTCATAGAAACGGGTTTTGGACTGATTAAGGTTACTACCGATATCTTTGGAATTGGAATTATCGAGATCAATCCCAAGACTTCTTCCTTTTTTTGCAAACTGTTTATTAAAACTAATGGAATTTGAAAAACTCTGACTGTCGCTTTCGTTATACAAGTTACTGTCACTATCGTTCAAAACACGATTGTTTTCGTTTAGCGTTGCTTCTTCCGATTGGCTTTTATATTTGGTGTTGCCTTTGGAGAATCGCGGCGAAACATATACAGTTGCTGTTGAATCGATCTTATATTCGATAGTAAGACCTCCATTATGCATATATTTATCTTCACGCGTGTTTCCGGCCGATTCGGTTATAATCGTCCGATCCGGAAGAAAGTTTTGATACCGGCTTTTATTGTCGTTCTTTGACGTGGCATCGGTATAAAAATAATTACCGCTTAGGTCAAATCCTTTAAAAAACTGATCGGCATAATTTAAACCGGCCATATTGGATTGGGTAATCCCTTTTCCTCCGCCAAAATTCATCCCGTTAACCCCAAAACTACCATCTCCGCCAATATTCACCGACGTATTACGTCCGCCGCTCATATTGTCGAAAATTTCATTCATTGAAAATCCGGCCGAATTGATATTATTTGATGATCCTAAAAAGCTGATTTTACGGTTTCCTTTAAAATAATTGATCAACGCACTGCTTTCGTAGCGGCTGTCAGTTCCATATCCTCCGGTAAACCGCCCAAAAAACCCTTTGTTTTTATCTTCATCTATCGTCAGGTTAATTGTAGCATTATTCGAACTGGCTTTTTGTCCGGAGAGCTCTTCTTTTTTCGTTTTGGTATCGGTTACCTGTATTTTATTGATGATTTCGGAGGGTAAGCTTTGTAAGACAATCTTCCCGTCTTTATCGAAAAACGGTTTGCCATTTACCAATATCTGATTGACATCCTTTCCATTGACCGTCACTTTGCCATTGTCGACGGTAACTCCCGGCAATTGCTTTAACAGCGTTTCCACATTCGAATCCGGGCGTACTTTAAACGAGGCTGCATTAAATTCTAAGGTATCTTTTTTAATCCGAATGGGTGGTGCTTCGGTTTTCACGACCACTTCGCCCAGTGTTTTCGGAGATTCGACAAGAGCGATCGTTCCAAAATCATGGGATGCGGTTATCCCGCCCATTTCCTGTTTATAATCCTGATAACCGATCATCGATATCTTTAGAAAAACCGGTTGGCTACTTTTTTTAACGCTGATTTCAAAATTGCCCGCTTTGTTGGTAATCGTGTAGTCAATCAGTGTCGAATCTTTTACAACCGAAAGATAAACGGTTACTGATTCGGCGGGTAATCCTGAGCTTTTGTCTATTACCTTTCCTTTTAGCAGCAAATTATTTTGTGCAAAGGACAGGCAACTCATCAACAAAAACGCAAAAAGTAAGGTGTTTTTTTGCATTAGTATAAAAAAAATTGCGGTTAATATGTAAACATAATAACCGCAAAAGAAATGATTTCGTATATAAAAACAGAAGTCCTTATAGAAACTTTAACAAACTATTTCTGTCTGAAATAAATATCAATCGGAACTCCTGAAAAGTTATAATTCTCGCGTAATTTATTTTCAATAAAACGTTTGTACGGATCTTTAACATATTGTGGCAAATTAGCAAAAAACACAAACTGAGGGGTTGGTGTTGGCAACTGCATGCAGTATTTAATTTTAATGTATTTACCTTTTAATGCCGGTGGTGGTGTATGCTCGATAATAGGCAACATCAATTCGTTAAATTTCGAAGTCGCAATACGTTGTTTACGATTTTCAAATACCTCAACAGCGGTTTCCAAAGCCTTTAAAAGTCGTTGCTTGGTCAATGCAGATACAAACAAGATCGGCACATCGGTAAACGGTGCTATTTCCTGACGAATTCGCGCTTCATAATCACGTGTTGACATGGTGTCTTTTTCTACCAAATCCCATTTATTTACCAGGATCACAACGCCTTTTCGGTTCTTTTCGGCCAACCAGAAAATACTCTGATCCTGTCCTTCAAAACCACGGGTAGCATCGATCATCAGGATACAAACATCACTGTGCTCGATCGCACGAATGGAACGCATTACGGAATAAAATTCCAAATCTTCCTTTACCTTGGCTTTTCTACGGATTCCGGCCGTATCCACTAAGTTGAATTCAAATCCGAAACGGTTGTATTTAGTATCGATTGCATCACGGGTTGTTCCGGCGATATCGGTTACCACAAAACGATCTTCTCCGATTAGTGCGTTTATAAACGACGATTTCCCGGCATTTGGTCGCCCTACTACAGCAAAACGCGGTAGCGGATTTTCTTCTTCCACTGCATCCGGAAGTTCCGGTAATAATTCTACCAAAGCGTCCAGTAATTCACCGGTACCACTTCCGTTCATTCCGGCAATGGTATAGTATTCGCCCAGTCCAAGGTTATAAAATTCGAATGCGTCTTTTTCACGCATAGCATTGTCTACTTTATTTACGGCAAGCAAAACGGGTTTGGTCACTTTACGCAACAGTTTTGCCACTTCATCGTCCATCGGAGTGATGCCTTCTTCCACATCGACCATAAAAATGATCGCATCGGCTTCATCGATGGCCAATTCTACCTGACGGCGGATTTCGCCTTCAAAAATATCGTCGGAACCTTTAATATATCCTCCGGTGTCGATCACCGAGAACTCTTTTCCATTCCATTCACTTTTTCCGTAGTTACGGTCGCGGGTTACACCACTTACCGAATCGACTATGGCATCACGACGCTGAATCAATCGGTTGAAAAAAGTGGATTTTCCTACATTGGGCCTTCCTACTATGGCTACGATATTATTCATCTTTTTTTATTTTTTGCAAAAGTACATTATTTTAATTGTAGCGGCCTTATCCTAACTACAACACGCTTTTATATTTAATATTTTATTTCTGATTGTATCCGAAACGACGCAACTGGTAACTACTATTTCGCCAGTCTTTGTTCACTTTTACGAACATTTCGATATGGATTTTCTTTCCAAAGAATTTCTCAAGGTCTTGCCTCGCTTCGATTCCAACTTTTTTGATCGCAGCACCTTTATGTCCGATGATGATTCCTTTTTGCGTATCACGCTCTACCATGATCACCGCTCGGATCCGTATGATATCATCGTCTTCCTTAAATTCTTCGGTTTCGATCTCTACGGAATACGGAATTTCTTTTTCGTAATGCAACAAGATCTTTTCACGGATGGTTTCGTTTACAAAGAAACGTTCCGGTTTATCGGTCAACGCATCTTTCGGATAATAAGCCGGTGATTCCGGTAATAATTCGATAATTCTGTCGAATACGGCACTTACATTAAAATTTTCAAGGGCTGAAATCGGGAAAATTTCGGCATTGGGCACTTTTTCTTTCCAAAGGTTTACCTGTTCTTCCAGTTGTTCCTGGTTGGATTTGTCGATTTTATTTAACAACAACAATACCGGGATTTTGGCATGGATGATCTTATTAAAGAACGCTTCGTCTTTTAATTCCTTCTCTCCTATTTCGACCATATATACCAATACGTCAGCATCTTCGAAAGCAGATTTTACAAAATCCATCATCGACGACTGTAATTCGTAAGCCGGTTTGATGATTCCCGGTGTATCGGAAAACAGGATCTGAAAATCATCTCCGTTTACAATTCCCAGAATACGGTGACGGGTGGTTTGTGCTTTTGACGTTATAATGGAAAGGCGTTCGCCAACAAAGGCATTCATCAATGTCGATTTCCCGACATTGGGATTCCCAATGATGTTAACAAAACCTGCTTTGTGTGCCATAGTAAAAATTTTAGCCTACAAAGGTAGGAATATCAGGTGAATATGAATGTATTTTTATTTTTATTTGAAAAAAGTCTTGCTAATCCAAATATTGGTTGTAGTTTTGCACTCGAAACATCGCGGGATAGAGCAGTAGGCAGCTCGTCGGGCTCATAACCCGAAGGTCACAGGTTCGAGTCCTGTTCCCGCTACTAAGAAAACATACTGAGAATACAAACGCACATCGCGGGATAGAGCAGTAGGCAGCTCGTCGGGCTCATAACCCGAAGGTCACAGGTTCGAGTCCTGTTCCCGCTACTAAGAAAACATACTGAGAGTACAAACG
>Ga0160495_100082_pt1 | contig 155347 bp, 120 predicted proteins | sample DID4MG_4_FD_108251 | JGI IMG/M metagenome (GOLD analysis project Ga0160495, IMG submission 108251) | Enriched soil microbial communities from UW Madison campus, WI, USA - DID2933_E24_FP4 MG | ecosystem: Environmental > Terrestrial > Soil > Unclassified | place: USA: Madison, Wisconsin... | reverse complement strand
GAAGCGGAAATCCTTTTTATGGCGGGGTTCGACATAAAAAGATTGAAGCGGATAGCGGGATTAAGCTCCTTATTAATATTAAAATCCATTTTTTTAATCTCAAAATTCCAAACTAACCGGAATAACTTTGCGCAGACGCACTGCTGTGCGTCTCTACAATTAGATGGGCTGTTGTGTCTCTACAGATAATGGGACCTAAAATAATGTTATACATATTATATATGTATACAAAAACAAACCCGACTCGTTCTAAAACGGTCGGGTTAGGCACTTATATATAGATTAAACTATACTTATATATTATTCATTTATCGCATCGATTACTTCTTTGGTGATTTCGATACTTTTTAGTTTCGCCTGATGATCGAATATTGGGCTTGTAACCATTAGTTCATCGATTCTGGCATAGTTGATAAACTTTTTCAAATCTGTAACTAATTGCTCTTTGTTTCCGGTAAAAGTTCCAGCTGTCATTTGGTTTACATGAAAACGTTCTGCTTCGTTCATAATATCATCTAATGACGGAACGGGAGGCTGTAATCCTTTGCGGTCGTTTCTTATTAAGTTTAAAAACATTTGATACAAACTCGTAGAAAGCAATTCTGCTTCTTCATTTGTGTCTGCAGCAATTATATTTAGACATGCCATTGTTTTGGGTTTATCTAAAAACTCAGACGGCTGGAAGTTTTCTCTGTAAAACTCAAATGCCTGAATCATCAGTTTTGGCGCAAAATGTCCAGCGAAGGCATAAGGAAGTCCGTAAGCTGCAGCGAGAGCAGCACTATCCATGCTTGATCCTAAAATCCAAATTGGTACTTTTAATCCTTCGGCTGGGAATGCACGAACTTTTCCTGTGGCATTTTCTGCTGAAAAGTATTCCTGAAGTTTGCTTACGTTTTGCGGAAATCGCTGTGCCTGTTCAAAAAAGTCTTTACGAATTGCTTCTGCAGTTGGCTGATCGGTTCCTGGCGCTCTTCCTAAACCTAAATCAATTCGGTTTGGGTAAAGGGTTTCTAAAGTTCCGAATTGTTCCGCAACAACCAAAGGTGAATGATTTGGAAGCATGATTCCGCCAGAACCTACGCGAATGTTTTGTGTCTGACTCGCTATGTAACCAATTAACACAACTGTTGCTGTACTGGCAACGTGTGCCATATTGTGGTGTTCTGCAAGCCACATTCTTTTGTATCCGATTTTATCTGCTAGTTGGGCAATATCTTTTGTTTTTTGAAATGTTTCTGTTGCGTTACTGTCTTGGGTGATAATCGCAAGGTCTAATATTGAGACTGAAATTGGGTTTTTCATATATAAATAAGGCTAAAATGCAAAATTAAGTCATTTATGCCAATGCCTTTTTATTTCTGGTGTTAATTGAACTATAATATTATAAACTAAAACTATAATATTTAAATTTTGATAATTAATTATTGTTTTACAATAATTAATTATACATTTGCAATATCAATTTAACTTTGTGACACATGAAAACAACTCATATCGTTTCCAGAATATTATTTTATCTGACCCGATTTTTAGCTGTGGTTTATTTTTTTCTGGCAGCATATTCGGTTTTTACTTTAATTACGGGATTGTTCTTGACTTTTAAGGATAACGGGAAATATTTTCAGGTTTGTTATCCATTTACAGAGCGTCCTTTAATGATTGGCGATTATAATCTACCTTATATATTGTTTGATTTTCTGGCTCCGCTGAGTCTTTACGGACTTTTCTTTTTACTAAGCAGCAATGTTTTTAAAGTATTTTTTCAGCCGAAATTGTTTACTCCAAACGGAGTTTCACATTTAAGACGTTTTTATTTAGCAAATTTATTAGTTCCAAGTATTGTGATTTTTATTGCTTTCTTTTTTGTTCCGCTGGATAATGAAGTTTGGATGTTTATCATATTACACGGAATGCTGGGCGCATTTGCTTATTTTCTCGCTGCCATTTTTAGACAAGGTTTAAACCTTCAAAACGAACAAGACTTATTTATATAACTATGCCAATAATTGTAAATGTTGATGTAATGCTTGCCAAACGCAAGATGCAGAGTAAAGAGTTGGCAGAAAAACTAGATATAACACCTGCTAATTTATCGATTCTAAAAACCGGAAAGGCAAAAGGTATCCGTTTTGATACGCTTGAGGCGATCTGCAGAATTCTCGACTGCCAACCCGGAGATATTTTAGAATATGTAAACGAGTAAACTCTATTTCATTCTGACTTTAAAAAATCGGTTTCATGACCGACAGGATTTCTATTGTCTAAAATTTTCAAATCATCATTTATATAATCATCAAAAATCAATCAAAAAATGAACAGTTTATCAATCAAAAATCTCAGCAAAACGTATGAGAACGGCACGCGGGCGATTGACAATTTATCGCTTGAAATTACAAACGGAATGTTTGGTTTACTTGGCCCGAACGGCGCAGGAAAATCGAGTTTAATGCGAACCATTGCCGCTTTACAGGAACCAACTTCGGGAATTATCGAGTTTAACGGAATTAATATTCTGGAAAATCCAATGTTTATTAGAGAAAATCTGGGTTATCTTCCGCAGGAATTTGGCGTTTATCCGAAAATATCCGCTTATCGGTTATTGGATCATTTGGCTATTCTGAAGGGAATCGTCAGTAAAAAAGAACGACATGACCAGATTTTGTATTTATTACAACAAACGAATCTCTTGCAGCACAAAGACAAAGCAGTTCATTCTTTTTCGGGCGGAATACGTCAGCGGTTTGGAATTGCGCAGGCTTTATTGGGAAATCCGAAGATTATTATTGTTGATGAACCAACTGCGGGATTGGATCCCAAAGAACGAAACCGTTTCAACAATCTTTTGAGCGAAATCGGCGAAAGCATCATCGTGATTCTTTCGACACATATTGTAGAAGATGTTCGCGACTTATGCACGAAAATGGCAGTTATTGCCAAAGGAAAATTGATTTTAGAAGGAAATCCAAACGAAGCCGTTAATTCGTTGAAAGATAAAATCTGGATGAAAGCGATTCAGAAAACCGAATTACAATCGCATAAAGAGCAGTTCAATATTATTTCTTCTCATTTAAATTCGGGAAAACTTAATATTCATGTCTATTCCGAACAAAAGCCTGATTCTGGTTTTGAATTAGTTTCACCAGATTTAAACGATGTGTATTTCAATGTTTTATCTCAAAACCTAAAAAAATAGTCCTATGCTTTCTAAATTAATTCAATTTGAATGGCATAATAATTCTCGAAACTGGACTTTTTATGCTTCCTACCTTATATATATAGTATTGGGTTTTATGGTGAGTGCTTTTGCGAATTTCTCTTTTTCGGGCGCTTACAAAAACGGACCTTTTGTTTTGACATACGCCATTGGTTTGATTTCGCTAACGGTTATTTTTTCGATTACGATTCAGACCGCTCAGAATTTCTTAAAAGAATATGAAACCAAATTTGATGCGATTCTTTTTGCTGCTCCCATTTCAAAATTCGATTATTTGTTTAGTCGATTTATTACGGCATTTGTCATTGCAGTAACTTCTTTCGGAATGTTTATTATCGGAATGATAATCGGACATTTAATGCCGTGGATTCAGGGAAGCGATATTGGACCTTTTGAAATCATGAATTACCTCTGGCCTTATCTTGTGATTGTGATTCCGAATATATTATTGTGTCTTTCGATTGTTACCGCGCTGGCGTGGATTACCCGAAGTAAACTTTTTATTTACGTTGGCGGATTGTTGGTTTACATTTTATATATCGCCGGTTCGGTTTTTTCTAATTCTCCCCTATTTGCAAATGCTTCTCCGTCTTCCGCGAAAGCGATGTCTTGGGCTGCGAAAATTGATCCGTTTGGATTGGCAGCATTTTTAGAACAAACCCGATACTGGACTTCGGTCGAGAAAAATACGCTGTTACTTTCGCTTTCGGGAAACTTTTTATTCAATAGAATTTTATGGATTTGCATTTCTCTAGTTTTACTTTTTGTTTCGTATCAATTATTTTCTTTTCGAAAAACCAAAACTAAAAAGGTAAAATCTCAAAAAACGATTCAAAAAGAAACAAGAGTTTTTTCTCCTGAAATTCCGAAACAAATTGAAATTAAAACTTTCAGACATAATTGGTCGGTTTTTAAAAGCAATTTGAAAATGGATATTTATTTAATTCTGAAAGGAATTCCGTTTCTATTAATTATACTTTTATTTTCAGGATTATTGCTGATTGAGATTTCGAACGAAATTGACGGCGGAACACGATTGGCAGAAAACATTACCAATACGGCGTTGATGATTTCTACCATTATGGATCGTTTACCTTTTATTCTGATTCTGATTGTTCTTTTTTATTCGAATGAATTAATAAATCGAAGCGAAAATTCGAAGTTTGAAATGCTCGAAAATACCGCACCTTATTCTCAATTTTCGGTTTTACTTTCAAAACTGACCGCACTTTTTATAATTCCGATGCTGATTATTGCCATCAGTATTTTGATTGGAATTGGATTTCAGTTAATGAATGCCAATGCGCCGATCGAAATCGGGCTTTATCTTTCACTATTTTATTATATCGGATTTCCGTTATTTCTAATTTCGATTTTAATAATTGCGATTCAGACTTTCATTAAAAACAAATATTTAGGATTGGCGGTTTCGGCATTTATAGCTCTTTTATTCTGCACCGGAATTGGCGAACAATTAGGAATTGAACATCCGTTATTGCGATTTGGAGATTCATTTAAAAGAGAATATTTTGATTTGAACGGTTTTGGAAATTATACTTTCCCGTTTCATATTTCGATGTTGTACAATTTTGGACTGGCTTTAATCCTGCTCACATTGACTGGAATTTTATGGAAACGAAATGCTTCAATTATAAAAACCATTCGAAGAAATTCATTTCACAGAATTCAAAAAACAACTTTTGCTTTCGGTTTTATTCTTTTCATCGGTTTTGGAAGTTTTCTTTTTTATAAAACCAATATCGAATATCCCTATTTGACCAAAGACGATCAGAATAATTGGAGCGAACAATATGAAAAGCTATTTAAAAAATATGCGAATCTTGCTCAGCCAACAATTCTTTCGGTAAAAAGTAACATCGATTTATATCCAGATGAAAGTCGTTACGAGGTAAAAGGAACTTATGAATTGATCAATAATTCGGAAAAACCAATTGATAGTTTACTCCTATATATAGATCGAAATTCAAAACTGACTTCTGTTGAAATTCCGAACTCAAAAAATGGAGTCGATGTTTCTAAATTTCAGCATTATTGGTACCGATTGGAAAAACCTTTGTTACCTCAGCAGAAAATGAAAATGAGTTTTACCTTTGAGTCAACTTGGTCGCCTTTTAAAGGACATATCGCTTTTAATTCGATTATTGAAAATGGTTCGTTTATGCGAATAAGTCGTTATTTTCCAGCTTTTGGTTATCAGGATTCTAATGAAATCAGCAGTAAAAAAGAACGCGATAAAAGACATTTACTCAATCAGACTCCGCTTAAAAAGTTGGAAGACAAAACGAAAACTATAAATGATTTTATTAATTATGAAGCTGTGGTTTCAACTTCAAAAAATCAAACTGCGATTGGGGTTGGCGATTTAATTGGAAAATGGAAAAAAGACAATCGTAATTATTTTCATTATAAATCTAATGGAAAAATTCCATTTCGATTTGCATTCGCTTCCGCGGCATATCAAATCAAAAAAACGAATTACAAAGGTGTTTCTATTGAAGTTTATTTTGACCAAAGGCATTCCAGAAACGTTGCAAAACTGATTCAGGATGTAAAAAACACTTTGGATTATTGCCAAAATAACTTTGGAAAATATCCGTACAAAACCATTCGTTATGCCGAAGTCAGCGCTTTCGCGGATGGATTTGCGGCGACTTCATATCCGTCGACGGTTTTCATGAAAGAGAATTTTGGTTTTTACAGCAATCTCGAAAAAAAGGATAAAGAAGATATTATCAACCAATTGACGGCGCACGAATTGTCGCATGAATGGTGGGGAAATGCGCAGATTAGTCCGGAACAAAAAGAAGGAAGCTGGATTTTGACTGAAACTTTGGCGCAATACACAGAATTAATGCTTTACGAAAAAGAACATGGTTTGGAAAAAGCTTTAGAAACTTTAAAAATTCATCTCGATTTCTATTTAAGTAGCAGAAGTTACGAACCTGAAACACCTTTATATAAAACGAATTATGAAACACCGCATTTACCTTATGATAAAGGAATGCTGGCGATGCATCAATTACGAATTTTAATTGGGGAAGAAAAAGTAAATCTGGCTTTGAAAAACTTTCTGAATCATTATAAATATCCAAATCCAATTCCGGATTCTGAAGATTTATTGAAAGAGATTTATTTGGTTACAGATGTTAAACTTCATTCGAAACTGGATGAAATGTTTAAAAAGATTATTACGTATTCGTCTAAAATTTCAAAAGTTGAAAGCGTGAAAAAGAATGGATTTTATGAAGTTTCTTTTAAAGCTGAATCCTTTAAATACAGCGAAGATGCAAAAGGAAACCGAAAACAAATTGCAAATGATGCAAAAATCGACATTGGAGTTTATGGTGAAAACGGAAAGTTATTTCGATATACATTTCCAATAAAAAATAATCATATTGAAGGCAAAATTAAAATAAAAACCAAACCTCAACGCGTTGTTGTTGATCCGTATTTGATGAATATGGATACGTTTATAAAAGACAACGAGAAGGAAATTGATTAGATTTTTTTATTTAAACACATAGAGACATAGATTTTGGTGCGGTTAAAAGGCGTTTCACTTGCATCAATTCACATAGCTATGTGTTAGAAACTAGTTTCTTTTGGTCTTCTTTCAGACAAAGGAAAAAACTATGTTTCTATGTGTTTAATTTTTTTTGCCACAGTTTAAACGGATTAAATGGATTTATTTTTGAGTTTCAAATTTTAAAATCATTAAAATCCTTTTAATCTGTGGCATTAAATTTTTACTTCAAATCAATCACAATTAATTTGTGGTTTTTATTGCCGTCATTTTTAATGGTAAAATCTAAAGCTTTTGATTCTGTATCAAATTTTGAGTCAGTATCAACGGAAAGCGAAATTGATTTGTTTCTGAAATTTTTCGGAATTTCAGGAAGCTGAATCGTTACCGTTACTTCTTTATCTTTCTGAACGAAATCAACTTTGATTCTATCTCTCAGCCAAATATATTCGTAAACTTCCTGCCAAGGTGCCATCCAAACAGAATCGTTTCCGTTTGCACCGTATTTATTGGCCAGCTTTGTCATAAAATATTTAAAATCTGGAAATCGTGTGCTTAAATTCCACAGATTTGTATTTCCTGTTCCGTGCGTGAATTCGTTAAACCAAACCTCATCTTTTTGTTTTACAATAGAATCGATCGTTTTTAAATAGTTGTCCATGGTTTTAAAACTTGTCGTGTCTTTTGAACTCTGCACAAAAGTTCTGGCCGAAATTAGTTTATCTAAATCTACTTTTTCATTTACTTTATAAACCGGTCCTTTACCATAATAAGAAGCAACCGATAAATTACCGTTTTGAAGCGCTTCTTTTTCATATTCTAAATAATATTTATCATCTCCTTCTCCTCCTGGAACTACAAAATGCGACATTGTGAAATTCAGATTTTCTTTTATCGATTTTGTATTATCCGTTACTTCAGTTAAATAATTTGTGCCGTGTTTGGTCGCGTGGTGAAAACTGTGATTGAGAATATCCCAACCTGCATTGTACAATTCACGAACTTCATCCCAAGAAAGATGTCCACGATTAGGCAAATTATTTAAAGATGCTCCGTTTATTGCCAAAGCCAATTTGAACGGAATTTTATTTCCAAATCCGTCTGTATAAAAAAGACCTTTTGAGGTTGTGCCGTCTCCACCCTGATCTATTTTCCATCCATTTTTATTTGAAGCACTAATTTTCCCTCCATTTAATAAAGGAAATGCTGTCAAATAAGCCGATCTGTAACCATCGTCAAGCGTAAAACTATAGGCAAAATGTTTATTATACTTTAATACAGAAGGCGTGATTTTTATTTTTCCAGCTGATTTTAATTTGATTTTGAATATGATTGTTTTCGGCGGATTTTCTAAAGATTGGTTTTCCGCGAAAGCGAAAGAATGAATTCCAAAAAACAGAAATATAAAAAGGAAAGTTGTTTTCATTTGAAAAGATTAATTAATCAAATATAGAAATAGATTTCTTTTAAAATCATGAATCCAAAAATGATATTTCAAGAGTTAAAATTTTGTTTTAACGATATATAATAATTTGTACGAAACAAAAACCAGGAAAACCTTTGGTATTCGGCATTATCGAAAAAGGCATGTAGTTTGTCTTTTAAAAAATACTGTGAAATAATTTTGGGAAATCTGCAAATCGAAATCGTATGTATTTATCAAATGCTAAAACAATTGTATTTATTACGGGGGCTTTTATAAGTCATTCCTGCTGGGAAAACTGGATTGTTTTTTTTGAATCTCAAGGTTATAAAACTACTGCGCCGCCGTGGCCTTATAAAAACGAATCTGCAACAATTTTGAGAACAAAGAATAATGATAAAATTGCTTCGACTCGATTGGGTGATTTATTGGATTATTATACAGAAATAATTGAAACTCTTTCTGAAAAACCGATTTTAATCGGACACGGATACGGCGGACTTTTGACACAGCTTTTGGTTGAGAAAGATTTGGCGCTTTGTGCTGTCTGCATACATTCTTTTGCGCCCAAAAATATCTATACAGGAAAGTTTTCTTTTTATAATCGAATTTGGAGTTCTCTCGGATTTTTTACCTCAACTCAAAAAAGTCATTTAATTACTTTTAAAGAGTGGCAGGATTTTTATGTGAATTGTCTGCTTCTCGACGAGCAAAAAAGTTCGTATACTAAATATGTTGTTCCCGAATCTAAATTGTTGATTCGCGACTTATATTCGGCGAAAGCCAAAATCAACTTTAGAAAAAAACACGTCCCACTTCTTTTTCTAACGGGTTCTGATGACGAATTGATTCCGCAAAAACTGGCTTACTCTAATTATAAAAAATACAAAAATATGCATTCTCTAACGTGTTATAAAGAATGTAAAAACACCAATCATTTGGTTTTAATACAGCCCGATTGGAAAGAAACTGCAGATTGCATTGCTGACTGGCTGAACAAAATTATTTAACTGATTTCTCTTTTGATTTCGAGTTTTTTGATTTTCGAATTTAATGTCGACGGATGAATGTCTAAAATCTCTGCTGCACCGCCAGCACCCGATATTTTTCCGTTGCATTTTTTGAGAATATACAAAATATAATCGCGTTCGTTTTCGAGAATGGTTTTAATTGAAAATGATTCACTGGTTTGCTCAGGATGCATTTTTGATGACATTGAAAGTTCAATATCTTTAATCGTATTTCCGTCTGTTAATAAAAGTGCGCGCTGAATTACATGTTCTAATTCTCTAATATTTCCTGGCCAATTATAGTTTAGAATGGTTTGCAGCGCATTTTCAGAAAGTGTTGGTGCTTTCCTGTTCATTCTTTCGCTGTACAAATTGATAAAATGTTCGGCTAGAATTGGAATATCGTCTTTTCTTTTTCTTAAAGGCGGCACTATAATTGGGAAAACGTGAAGACGGTAATACAAATCCATTCTGAATCTTCCGGCTGCGACTTCTTCTTCCAAGTTTTTATTTGTGGCGGCGATGATTCTAACATCCACTTTTATAGGAGATTTTCCGCCAATTCTTTCTATTTCTCTTTCCTGAAGTACACGAAGCAGTTTTACCTGAAGCTCTAAAGGCATCTCTCCTATTTCATCTAAGAAAATTGTTCCGCCGTCTGCTAATTCAAACTTCCCTATTCTTTTGTCTAATGCACCTGTAAAAGCGCCTTTTTCGTGACCAAATAATAAGGATTCGGCCAGATTTTCTGGAATTGCTCCACAGTTAATAATCACAAGTGGCTGATCTTTTCTAGGTGATAAAGCATGAATATTTTGTGCAATTTTTTCTTTTCCGGTTCCGCTTTCGCCTAAAACCAAAACTGAAGTATCAGATGGAGCGACTTTTCGGATGTAATTAAAAACAGTCATCATGTGTGTGCTGTTTCCGATAATCCCTTCGCAGTTTAAAATTGTTTTTTCTGATTTTGTATTTTTCTGAATATTCGCTGGAAAACTATTTTCAACCGATTTTATGATTTCTCCCGAATACAACTTAGTAACAAACTGAACCAAACTATTTTCTAAACTCGTCAGCAATTTCAGGTTTTCATCAGAATACATATTGAAGTTGCGGCTGTAGAAGGTAAAATAAAATCTTTGAATGGAAGCAATCACAACTGGAAAAACCAAATACGATTTGATTCCGAAATTATGTGCGATCAGACTTTTTATAGGAGCTTTTTGAAAATTGTTGATCAAATTTTCTTCACTATATATAATCGGTTCCAGATCAATTTTAGATTTTATATACGTTTCATTCAATTCTTTTATTGAAACATCTGCAATTTTAGAAAGTTTATCTACACTAATAATTTGATAATCGTCTCTGTTTTTACGCATGATTCCTAGATTATCATAATGCGTTGTGTTGGCAAAACCAACTTCAAAGTAATCAAACGGAATAAATGTCTGGATTTTTTTACCAAGCAGCAAAAGCGCTTCTTCCCATTTTATTTTAGAATTTATGATTTCGTTAATCTCATTCTGCAACAAAATCTGCTGTTTTAGCTGTGATTCCAGACTATATTGTTTTCTGTAAAAAGCGATTTCGAGCGTCGTTAAAACATCTTGTTCTCTAAAAGGTTTTACAATGAATCCGTATGGCTCGGTAGTTTTGGCTTGATCCAAGATTTTTTTACTCGAATTGGCCGATACAAAAATAAATGCGATATGTTCTTCTTTTAAAATATGTGCAAGATCAATTCCGTTTCCAGTTCCGCGGAGCATAATGTCGAGAAAGACCAAGTCTGGTTTTTCTGTTTCAATCTGTTCCAAAGCCTGTTCAACAGAACGAGCAATTCCAGTTACATCATAATTTGCTTTTTCTAAAATTAACTGCAAATCATGCGCTTCTATAAATTGATCTTCAACAATTAAAATCCGCTTTTTTGGGGCCGTTTCAAGTGAATTATCAGGATAGACGGAAGCCGTTTTCATATTTGTGGTATTTTTAGTGTTATATCTTTATAAAATATTGACATAAAATTAGTTAATAAAATGTACTAAATTAACTTTTTCATCAAATATAAATCATAAAATAGATATTTAATGTGAATTTTCTTGATATTTTTTTAAGCAATCAGTTGCGTTTATTTTTATATTTGTTTACCAAAACCACTAACCAATTAATCCTCATACTTATATGAAATCAGTTTATAATTTCTGTTTTATAATTGTATTTGCTATTCAGACTTTTGCTCAAACACAGCCTGCACAAAATCAATATGATTTAAAGAAAAAACGGCTTTTAATTCAGAGCTGTTCGATGTATTTATACAATTCAAATCAAGGTGCTATCGATGTTGATAGTTCTGTAGTGTTAACCTGCAAGGCTTACAAACTTCCTCTTTCTCTAGCTTATAATGAAGGTTATTATAATGGCGGCACTTTAATAGGCAATGATTTGATCGAAAAAGGAAATATCAATTCGGCAAAACGTTTATTGGCTTCAGCTAAGAATGATGACCGCGTTAAACTCTTATTACAACTGGGAAGTTTTTATCTCTTTAAACCTGGCTCAAAACCTGAAGATTTAACTAATGCCAAACTTTATATAGATGATGCGCTGAAAACCAGTAAAACTTTGAAGACTAAAAAACTCGAATATGAAAGTATGTTTTTAGAAGCTAAATTTTATGCGCAGGCAGGAAATTCCGCAGAGAGTGCGAAATATTTTGATCAGGTTATTGCAGACTGTAGAGCTTCAAATGATAAACTCGGACTTGCAGATGGTTTAAATAATAAAGCGTCTTATCTTTTTGAATTAGACCCTTCTAAAGAAAAAATCCTGCAGGAAGCTGAATCTTTATATAAAGAATTGAACATGGAAGAAAAACGTCTTGAAGTAAAAATGAGACTGACGACGATTTATTTCTGGGGCGGAAAAATAAATGTGGCCAAAAAAATCCTATATCAGAATATGGCCGATATGCGAAAAATAGGTTTTAAGCATTTACAGTTTGGAGAAACTACTATTGCGTATATAGAATCGAATCAGTTTAATTTTAAAAGTGCTCTTTATTATGCCCAGCGAAGTGTAAAAACTATGGAAGATACCAATGATTATACTTTTGCTGATATTTTCTATATGCGTCTAGGCATGACTTATTTAACGCTTGGACATTATAAAGAGGCTTTGGAACAATCGCAAAAAAGTGTTCAATACGGAAAAAACAATATCAACAGTGGCAGCTGGTACAAAAATTTTATTGTAACTGTGGCTTCATTATCTATTAGAGGGAAAAATAAAGAAGCGATTGCTTATATGAATTCTATCATTAAAAATTATCCTCCCACTCACACTTTGGATAAAATGCTGATTGCTTATGCTTACGCGAATTGCAACTGGGAATTAAATAATTATAAACAGGCAGAAAAACATTTTATAGAAATGGATTCTTATGCAAAACTGTTAGATTCTCCGCAGACCTTTCGAGATGTTGCCAATTGTTATTCTGGTATGGCTTCGTTTTATGCCAATAGAAAAAATCTTGAAAAAGCTACTTTTTACACTAATAAAATTCTGGCTCTTTCTAAAAAATATGATAAAAATTATACTTCACAAGCGCTTCTTACTTCACTTTATAAAATCGATTCTATTAACGGAAATTATCGCGGTGCATTGGTTCATTATAAAACCTTTAAAAAATTAAGCGATTCGATTTATAATCTTTCGAAAAACAAACAAATCGAAGAACTGAAAATTCTTTACGAAACTCAGAATAAAGAAGAAAAAATTACGCTTTTAAATAAACAATCCAAACTTCAAGAAAGCGAACTGCAGAAATCTAAACTTCTAAATAGTGTTTCTATCTGGAGTTTGGTTTTGCTTCTTATTACCATTATTTTGCTGTACAATCGTTATCGTTTGAAACAGCGAAACAACAAGCAGTTAGAACAAAAAGAAAAAGAAATCAGTAAAGCCAATACCAACTTGAGGCATTTGCTGGATGAAAAAGAATGGCTTTTGAAAGAAATTCATCATCGTGTAAAAAATAATCTGCAAACAGTTATTAGTCTTCTAAATTCACAATCGGCATATTTGGATAACGATATGGCGCTTTCGGCAATCAAAAACAGTCAGCACAGGATTCATTCGATGTCTTTGATTCATCAGAAATTATATAATTCTGAGAATATTTCGACAATCAATATGCCGAATTACATTAAAGAATTAGTCGAATATTTAAGAGAATCTTTTTCGCTTGCTCAAAGAATTAGGTTTGAATTAAAGATAGATCAATTGGAATTAGACGTTGCGCATGCCGTTCCGTTGGGATTAATTTTGAATGAAGCCATTACAAATTCAATTAAATATGCTTTTCCAGATGATAGAACAGGAATGATTTATGTCACGCTCGAAACTATATCCGAAAATAATTATGCTTTAACAATTGCCGATAACGGAATTGGATTTGATGCGAATCTTACTCAAAAACCTAACTCTTTCGGAATGATGCTGATAAAAGGTCTAAGCGATGATTTAGCGGCTAAATTAAATATTGAAAATAATAACGGAACAGTTTTAAAAATTGAATTTTCGCAAGAATTTCCTTTGAACCAAAAAGTCAAATGATAATTTTATTCAACACATAGAAACATAGAATTTTAGTTTTTAAAATCAGAAAAGACATTTCATTTATTTTTAATTCACATAGCTATGTGTGGAAACTAGTTTCTTTTGTATTCTTTTTAATTGAAAAAAAAATCTATGTTTCTATGTGTTTAAAAATAATTGTACCAAAGAGTTTTAAACCTAACTTTGTATTCCAAAATTAAACTTCGCTTTTAGCTTTATCATCAAATGACACACAAAATTTTAATTATAGACGACGAAGAAAAACTAAGAAGTCTTTTGGTACGCATTGTAAAATCGGAAGGATTTGAAGTTTTTGAAGCCAAAGATTTAAAATCGGGTTTTAAAAAACTAGAACAGACTGATATTGATGTCGTTTTGTGTGACGTAAAACTACCTGACGGAAACGGCGTTGATTTTGTTCAAAATATAAAAGGAAGCTTTCCCTTAACGGAAGTTATTTTACTTACGGCTTTCGGAAATATTCCAGACGGCGTTCAGGCGATGAAAAACGGCGCTTTTGATTATATCGTAAAAGGCGACGATAACGATAAAATTATTCCGCTTTTATACAAAGCCGTTGATAAAGTACAATTGCAGAAGAAAGTACAACAGCTTGAAAAACGTATTAACGATAAATATTCTTTTAATACGATTATAGGAAAATCAAAAGGAATTGAACAGGTTATTGACCTTGCTCAAAAAGTCGCCAAAACCGATTCGACTGTTTTATTAACGGGCGAAACGGGAACAGGAAAAGAAGTTTTTGCGCAGGCAATTCATGAAAACAGCAATCGCGTCGGTAAATCTTTCGTCGCTTTAAATTGCAGTACTTTCAGCAAAGAAATTTTGGAAAGTGAACTTTTCGGACACAAACAAGGTGCTTTTACTGGCGCTTTAAAAGATAAAAAAGGTTTTATTGAAGAAGCAAATGGCGGTACTTTATTCTTAGACGAAATCGGAGAAATGCCAATTGATCTTCAGGCGAAATTATTGCGCGTTCTTGAAACCAGCGAATATATTCCTGTTGGCGACACGACTTCAAAAAAATCAAATTTCAGATTAATTGCGGCTACAAACCGAGATTTAAAAGAAGAAAGTGATGCACACCGTTTCCGTTCTGATTTGTATTTCCGTTTGAATATTTTCGAAATCAAACTTCCTTCGCTTCGAGAACGAGTTAAAGATATTCCTGTTTTGGTTAATTTTTTCGTGAAGCAGTTTTCTGAAAAAACGAATAAAAAGACGTTATCGGTTTCGGATGATTTTATTCAGAAATTAGAAAATTATTCCTGGCCGGGAAATATTCGTGAACTTAAAAATATTATTGAAAGATCGGTTATTTTAAGTAACGGCGAAACGCTGACTTCTGATGTTCTGCCTTACGAAATGCAGCATCAATCAGAAAAAAACAATAAATCGATGTCGGCGTTTTCCATGCAAAGCGTTGAGAAACTGCATATTCAGAAAGTTTTAAATTATACAAAAGGAAATAAAGCGGAAACGGCTAGATTGCTGGAAATTGGAATTGCGACATTGTATAGAAAATTGGAAGAATATGGGATAGAAAATTTCAAAAATTAAATTCCAAATTCCAATTGCAAAAATCAATGTCAATGGAAATCGTAATTTTCAATTTTTAAAGCTCTGGAAGAGCGTAATATCTATAGAAAATTCCATCTCAACCGATAAAAGCTCCAGCGGAGCGACACTTTAACATTATAAATATACCACAAAATATGTCGCTCCGCTGGAGCTTTAATAAATGCGTATTTGATTTTTCTATAAATATTTCGTCCCGCTGGGACTATTTCTAATCAATCTTACCTTCTAATTAACTTATCATTTTAATAAAAGCTTATCATTTTGATAGGCTTTTTTTGTGCTCATTTTTTGGCACGAAACAATAACTCTTTATTTTACAAGGCCTTAACTACATTCCATCATTTTCGGAATATAATTTGGCATAAAGCGGGAAAGAACATTAAAAATTCCTTCTCATGAAAAATAAAGTAAATACCATCTACAAACAAGCCGAACGGTTTGCTGAGATTACTAAAAAATCAATTATCTGTGGCAATATCGTTCGGGCGAAAAAATGTTTAGCTCTTGCTGAACGGTTATTCATTAGCGGAAGCTTAGAAACCAAAAATGCAATTTCAAATGTGTATGTTTTCTCGGTTTCTTCTTTTATGGAAATGCGCCACTGCAATATTTCCCATCTTTTTCCACAGACGCTAAAAGCAGAATATATCAAACAAGTTAACACTTCTGGAGTATAAAAATCTATCCCGAAGCTTCGGGACTAAAATCTAAAATCTAAAATTATCATGGTCACATTTCTATTACTCGGATTGGCAGTTTTGCTGTTTGCCATTTGTTTTCTCACTGTTGACTTTTTTGAAAAAATCTAAATCATGACTGCACTATTTATTATTTCAATCGCTGTTTTCTTGTATTTGGTTTACGTATTAATCAAACCTGAAAAATTCTGATTTGAGAAGTTCAGATTCTCAAATCCATTCACATCTTAAAAAATAATCTCAAAATTATGAATACAGAGTTACTAGGTGTCATCGGAATTTTTATCCTGACTGTTGTTTTAGCAATTCCTTTCGGAAAATATATTGCTAAAATTTTCAAAGGAGAAAAAACACTTCTTGACCCAATTTTCAATCCGCTTGAAAAATTTATTTTTAAAATCAGCGGAATCAATCCAGCTGAAGAAATGGACTGGAAACAACATCTGAAAGCACTTTTAAGCATCAATATGGTTTGGTTCTTTCTTTGCTTTTTTGTTCTAATGTTCCAAGGTTCATTATTCTTAAATCCGGATAATAACCCCAATATGTCACCCGATCTGGCATTTAATACTGCCATTTCGTTTTTAGTGAATTGTGATTTACAGCATTATTCTGGCGAAAGCGGCGTTTCTTATTTGTCGCAAATGGTTTTGATGTTTCTGCAATTCGTTTCGGCTGGAGTCGGAATCGCGGCAGCTACAATGGTTTTTACCGCTATGCACGAAAGAACTACAGAAAAACTAGGAAACTTTTATAATTTCTTTGTAAAAAGCTGTACTCGTATATTATTACCGCTTTCTGCAATCGTAGCAATCGCTTTGGTTTTCAGCGGAACTCCAATGACTTTTGAAGGAAAAGATGCGATTACTACTTTACAAGGCGATCAGGTTGAAGTTTCTCGCGGACCTGCTGCTGCTTTTGTTGCCATCAAACATATCGGAACAAACGGCGGCGGATTCTTTGGAGCCAACTCAGCGCATCCTTTAGAAAATCCAACGTATTTAACGAATGCAATTGAACTTTGGGCACAAATGATTGTTCCGTTTGCGATGATTTTTGCGCTTGGTTTTTTCTTAAACAAAAAGAAATTCTCTTACATCATTTTTGGTGTAATGACAATTGGATTTTTACTTCTTGTAATTCCAACAATTTCAAGCGAATTAAACGGAAATCCAGCCATCGAAAAAATGGGAATCGCACAGACAACTGGAGCGATGGAAGGAAAAGAAGTTCGTTTTGGTCCAGCGATTTCAGGGTTCTGGAGCATTGCTACAACAGTAATTTCGACTGGATCTGTAAACAGCATGCACGATAGTTCGATGCCTGTTTCTGGAGCGATGCAGTTATTAGCGATGATGATTAATGCCTTCTACGGCGGATGCGGTGTAGGTTACCTCAACTTTTACATCTTTATTATTCTGGCGGTATTTATTTCAGGTTTAATGGTCGGTCGAACTCCTGAATTCTTAGGAAAGAAAATCGAAGCGCGTGAAGTTAAAATTGCTGCTTTTATTGCTATTCTTCATCCTTTATTGATTTTAGCAGGAACAGCCTTGGCATCTTATTTTGCTGCGAATGATACTGCAATGGGTTATTGGTTTAGCGGAAATGCAACGGGCTGGCTCAACAATCCAGGAAACCACGGATTCTCTGAAATGTTATACGAATACACTTCGAGCGCTGCCAACAACGGTTCTGGTTTTGAAGGTTTAGGAGATAACAATCCGTTTTGGAATATCACTACGGGAATTGTTTTACTGTTAAGTCGTTTCATTCCGATCATTGGACCTTTGGCAATCGCAGGTTTATTAGCCAATAAAAAATACATTCCAGAAAGCGCAGGAACTTTAAAAACGGATACTTCAATTTTCGGAATTATGATTTTTGCTGTAATCGCAATTATCGCTGCTTTATCATTCTTTCCAGCTTTAGCTTTAGGTCCATTGGCTGAATACTTTACTTTAAAATAACAACCCATTTTTCAAATCTAAAAAATTTTAAACACATAGAAACATAGTTTTTTCTTATCTAAAAGAGAAAATCAAAAGAAACCAGTTTCTAACACATAGCTATGTGTATTAATGCAAGTGAAACGCCTTTACCACAAAGTAATCTATGTTTCTATGTGTTTAAAAAAAGTCAATTAAATAATATAAAGAAATGACTACTACAAAATCCACATCATTGTTTGAAAGCAAACAGGTAAAAGAAGCTTTATTGCAGTCTTTTGTCAAGCTGAATCCAAAAATGATGATTAAAAATCCGGTAATGTTTACCGTAGAAATCGGAACTGCAATTATGTTTGTGGTTTGCATTTCGATCTTAATGGGCGCAAACGATCAGGGAAGTTTTATTTACAATTTAATTGTATTCTTAATTTTATTGGCTACACTTTTGTTCGCAAATTTCGCCGAAGCTATTGCTGAAGCACGTGGAAAAGCACAAGCCGACAGTTTAAGAAAAACCCGTGAAGAAACGCCTGCAAAATTGGAAAACGGACAAACAATCTCGTCTTCACAATTAAAAAAAGGAGACATTTTTGTCTGCGTTGCTGGAGACGTTATTGCCACCGATGGAGAAATTATCGAAGGTCTTGCAACGATTGACGAAAGTGCTATTACAGGAGAAAGCGCCCCAGTTATTAGAGAGGCTGGCGGAGACAAATCGTCTGTAACGGGTGGGACAAAAGTTTTATCTGATAAAATCAAAGTTCAGGTAACTTCTGAACCTGGTGAAAGTTTCTTAGATAAAATGATTGCTTTGGTTGAAGGAGCGAGCCGTCAAAAAACGCCAAACGAAATCGCTTTGACCATTTTGTTAGCTGCATTTACTTTAATCTTCGTGATTGTCTGCGTGACTTTAAAACCTTTTGCCGATTATGCGAATGCTCCGATTACAATCGCTGCTTTTATTGCCTTGTTCGTTTGTTTGATTCCAACGACAATTGGAGGTTTGCTTTCTGCGATCGGAATTGCGGGAATGGACAGAGCTTTGCGTGCCAATGTAATTACCAAATCTGGAAAAGCGGTTGAAACCGCCGGAGATATTGATGTCTTGCTTTTGGATAAAACTGGAACCATCACAATCGGAAACCGAAAAGCAACCAATTTTTATCCAACAAAAGGAATTGCTTTTGATGATTTTGTAAAATCTGCCGTTTTGAGTTCGCTTGCTGATGATACTCCAGAAGGAAAAAGTATTTTGGAATTGAGTGAAATGTTAGAAGTGAAAAACGAAAGTAAACCAAGCGTTTTACAGAATACTTCAGAAATCTCACAAACCATAAAATTTACAGCTGAAACCAGAACTTCTGGAATCATTTTAAAAGACGGAACAAACATTCGAAAAGGTGCGCAAGACGCTGCTAAAAAAATTGCAGAACAATCTGGAAATACTTTTCCGGAAGATACAGCGCAACAAGTCATTACGATTTCGTCAAATGGAGGAACGCCTTTAGTTGTCCTAAAAAACAATCAAGTCCAAGGGGTTATCGAATTGCAGGATATTATCAAAACGGGAATGAAAGAACGTTTTGAGCGCTTACGCCGAATGGGAATCAAAACGGTTATGGTTACGGGAGATAATCCGCTGACTGCGAAATTTATTGCCGAAAAAGCCGGAGTGGATGATTTTATTGCCGAAGCAAAACCGGAGGATAAAATGAATTACATCCGCAAAGAACAGGAAGAAGGCCGTTTAGTCGCTATGATGGGTGACGGAACAAATGATGCTCCTGCCCTAGCCCAAGCAAACGTTGGTGTTGCGATGAACAGCGGAACGCAAGCTGCAAAAGAAGCTGGAAATATGGTTGACTTAGATAACGATCCAACAAAATTGATCGAAATCGTAGAAATCGGAAAACAGCTTTTAATGACGCGTGGAACGTTAACCACTTTTTCTATTGCGAATGACGTAGCGAAATATTTCGCAATTGTTCCTGCGCTTTTCATCACTGCGATTCCGGCTTTGCAAGGTTTAAACATTATGCATTTGCATAGTCCAGAAAGTGCCATTTTATCGGCGGTGATTTTTAATGCGATTATCATTCCAATTTTGATTCCGCTTGCGCTGAAAGGTGTTGAATATCGTCCGATTGGAGCGAGTGCAATTCTAAAACGTAATCTTTTGATTTATGGTTTAGGCGGTTTGATTGTTCCTTTTATTGGTATCAAATTAATTGATTTAGTTGTAGCGCTGTTTATGTAAGCTACTAAGGTTCTAAGTCGCTAAGGTTCTAAGTTTTTTTCCTATCGATTTAGTCTTTTATTCAAACTAAAAAATCAAACAATAAATTTCTAAGGTAGTTAAGAAAGCTCAGAAGCTTAGGATCTTAGCACCTTATAACCTTAAAAATAAAAAAATGAAAAATATATTTTCTATACTAAAACTTACTGTTTGTACTCTAATTCTGTTTGCAATTATTTATCCTCTTGCTATTTATGGAATTGCACAGGTCGCTCCAAATCAAGGAAAAGGCGAAACTCTTTCCGTTAACGGAAAAGTAGTTGGTTATTCAAAAATCGGACAGAAGTTCGATAAATCAAATTATTTCTGGGGAAGACCTTCGGCTGTAGATTATAATGCAGCGGGAAGCGCCGGAAGCAATAAAGGTCCGAGTAATGCTGAATATCTGGCTTTGGTTCAAAAACGAATTGACACTTTATTATTAGTTCATCCATATTTGAAAAAATCTGAGATTCCGGCTGATATGGTTACGGCTTCTGGAAGCGGACTGGATCCGAATATTTCTGTGCAAGGCGCTTTGATTCAGGTGAAACGTGTGGCTAAAGAACGAAAATTAGATGATACGAAAGTAAAAGCTTTGGTGGAATCTAAAATTAATACGGCTGTTGTTGGGCCTGAAACGGTTAATGTTTTGGAATTGAATGTGGCTTTGGATGAGCTTCGCTAGAGAAAAGTTCTAAGTTACTGAGATGCTATCCCGATAGCTATCGGGACTGAGGTTTTCTCTCCTGCAAGGTTTCCAAAACCTTGTAGGTATGACTTTCACGCACCGTTTGTCATCCCGAGGAACTAGGGATCTCCGCAAGAAACTCCCATATCGTGAATTGCCAATCTTTGTCGAGTTACTTGCGGAGATTTCTCCTTCGTCGAAATGACAAATCGAGACGTTAAATCACCTAAACTAAAATTAATACCTAACAGGTTTTGGAAACCTTATAGGAAAGAAAAACGCCTTTTTACCCCGAATACCCTAGCCCCGATAGTAGTGGAAATCCTTTTGGGCGGGGGTTCCGCCCAAAAGATTGAAACGGATAGCGGGATTAGCTCCTAAAAAATCTACTAAATAAAATTAATTAAACGCCTACAAGGTTTTGAAAACCTTGCAGGAAAACGAAACTTAAAAATACCACAATTAAAAATGAAAAAAATAATACTTACTGCTTTAATCGCTTTTGGTTTTAGCAATTTACACGCACAGGAAGAATCTAAAAGTCCGTTTACGTTTTCGGGATATGTTGATGTTTATTACAGTTATGATTTCGGGAAACCTGAGGATCATACGCGCCCGGGATTCTTTTACAGTTATAATAAAAGCAATGAAGTGAATCTTAATCTCGGAATGGCAAAAGTGAATTATTCAAAAGAAAATATCCGAGGAAATTTTGCTTTGATGGCGGGAACTTATGCCCAATATAATATGTCGGCGGAACAAAATTTATTACAAAATGTTTATGAAGCGAATGTTGGAGTGAAGATTTCGAAGAACCATAATTTATGGATTGATGCGGGAATTATGCCTTCGCATATTGGTTTTGAAAGTGCGATTGGAAAAGATTGCCAAACGCTGACAAGAAGTATTCAGGCTGAGAATTCGCCTTATTACGAAGCGGGTGCAAAAATTGGTTATACGTCTGAGTCTGGAAAATGGTATTTGGCGGGAATGTATTTGAACGGCTGGCAAAGAATCGAAAAAGTGGAAGGAAATCAGACTCCGGCTTTTGGAACGCAGATTACGTATAAACCGTCTGATAATATGACTTTAAACTGGAGTACTTATGTTGGAAATGAACAACCGGATATTGACAAAAAATGGCGTTATTTTAATAATTTTTACGGGCAGTTTAAGTTGAATGAGAAAACAAATGTAACGGCTGGTTTTGATGTGGGTTCGCAACAATCGGCTAAAGGAAGTGAGAAATATGATGTTTGGTTTTCGCCTGTTTTGATTCTGCAATACAAACCGACAGATAAGATTCAGCTTGCGGCGCGTGGCGAATATTACAGCGACGAAAAAGGTGTAATTATTGCAACCGAAACTCCAAACGGATTTAAAACCTACGGATTTTCGGCTAACTTTGATTACTTAGTTTCTGATAATGTTATGTTTAGAATTGAAGCTAGAAATCTATCGAGCAAAGATGAAATTTTCACAAAAAACAATCTGCCAACGGATACGAATACGTTTGTAACGACATCTTTGGCGATTTCATTTTAATTTTTAACATTAAGGGATTAAGTAAATTAAGATTTAGCACTGTTTTAGAACATTAAGCTTAATGCTCTCTGCCCAAAGAAAAACTTAATTTACTTAATTTCTTAATGATTAAACCAAAAAAACTTTGTGTCTTAGCGCCTTCGTGGCAAAACCTATGAAAGAGGAAAAAGAAAATAACGCACAGCACTTTCTCGATTTGATTCAGAAATCACGAAAAGGAAAGTTTAAAATCTACATCGGGATGAGTGCCGGTGTGGGCAAGACTTTTCGTATGCTTCAGGAAGCGCATTCGTTATTGCGAAACGGAATCGATGTGAAAATCGGTTATATCGAAACGCACAATCGGAAAGAAACACACGAATTATTAACTGGTTTGCCTCTTATTCCGAGGCGAACCATTTTTTATAAAGGAAAAGAGCTCGAAGAACTAGATGTTCAGGCGATTATCAATCTTCGTCCAGAAGTTGTTATTGTCGATGAATTGGCGCATACCAACGTCGAAGGAAGCAAAAACGAAAAACGCTGGCAGGATGTTCTGGAAATTCTTGAGGCAGGAATTAATGTGATTTCCGCAGTAAATATTCAGCATATTGAAAGTCTGAATGAAGATGTAAAACGCATTACAGGAATTGACGTTCAGGAAAGAATTCCTGATAATGTTCTGCGTCTGGCAGATGAAGTAGTGAATATCGATTTGACTTCGGAAGATTTGATTGCGCGTTTGAAAGAAGGAAAAATTTATACGCCGGATAAAATTCAAACGGCTTTAGCAAACTTTTTTAAATCGGAACAAATTCTACAATTGCGTGAATTGGCGTTGAAGGAAGTGGCAAGTCAGGTTGTTCGAAAAGTAGAAAATGAAGTTCCGAATCTGCATGCTTTACGTCACGAAAAATTGCTGGCGTGTATAAGTAGTAACGATAAAACGGCTAAAATCGTAATTCGGAAAGCGGCGCGTCTGGCGAGTTATTACAACGGAATCTGGTATGTTTTATATGTCGAAACTCCAAAGGAAAGCAGTACGAGAATTGCGCTCGATAAACAACGACATTTAATTAATAACTTTAAACTCGCTGTGCAATTAGGCGCCGAAGTTATAAAATTAGAAAACGAAAATATTGCCAATGCGATTTTAAAAACCGTTGAAGAAAAACAAATCACAACAGTCTGCATCGGAAAACCGCATTTGAATTTATTTAAAGTAATTTTGTCTACAACAATTTTCAGACGTCTGCTAAATAAACTGTCTTTATCAAACGTCGATCTTGTTATTTTATCTTAAAGGTTTTAAACCATATAAGTGATATAAGTTCATTTAATTTAGAGACGTTGAATTTTAACCGCAAAGAGCGCTAAGTATTTACGCAAAGTTCGCAAGGATTTTGGTTTGCCACGAAGTCATTAAGACACAAAGTTTTTATATTTCTCTTTCAGAAAAAACTTTGCGTGCTTTGCGAAACCTTAGCGCTCTTTGCGGTTAAACTTTCTACTATTTCCTTATATAACTTATATGGTTCAAAAAAAATTAAATGTTTTAAAAAATGAGAATTAAAACCAAATTGAATCTGGGTGTGGGATTGTTATTTTTGATGATTATCATCCTTTCGCTGGTGAGCGCTTATTCTGTTTTTTTGATTAAACAGGATACCGAAAATATTCTGAAATCGAATTATAATACGCTTGAATATTCCCGAAATATGATTTTTGCTTTGGATGGAATGAAATCAGATTCGCAAGAAACGATTTTGAATTTTGAAGAAAATCTCAAAAAACAAACGCAGAATATTACAGAGCCTGGCGAAAAACAGGCAACGGAAAAACTGATGGCAAGTTTTGCTCTTTTAGAAAAAAACAATGCCGATGAAAATCTAAAAGCGCAGATTCGCCAGGATATTTTTGCAATCATGAAACTGAATTTGGATGCCATTAAACAGAAAAGTGATATTGCAAAACAATCTGCAGAAACAGCAAATCTTTCTATTGCGATTGTTGGAACTTTGTGCTTTTTGATTGCTTTTAATTTACTGGTTAATCTTCCAAACAATATCGCCAATCCGATTAAGGAACTGACTTTTAGTATTAAAGAAATTGCCAATAAAAATTATTCGGAACGTGTTCACTTTACAAGCCACAGCGAATTTGGAGATCTTGCCAAATCGTTTAATACGATGGCACAAAAGCTCGAAGAATATCATGACAGTAATGTTTACAAACTTCTTTTTGAAAAAAAACGTCTGGAAACATTAATCAATAATATGAACGATCCAATTATTGGTCTGGATAATGACGGAATTGTTTTGTTTGCGAATGATGAAGCGCTGAAAATTATCGGTTTAAAATCGGAAGATGCAATTGGAAAATCGGCTTCAGAATTAGCGAATACGAACGATTTAATTCGTTCTTTGATTTTGAAAGAAAATGAAAATCAGAAAAAACAGCCTTTGAAAATTTTCGCAAATGCTAAAGAAAGTTATTTCGAAAAAGAAACTATCAATATTACGATAACACCAACGGGCGAAGAAAAAGAAATCAATATTGGTGATGTCATTATTCTTCGAAATATTACGCTTTTTAAAGAATTGGATTTTGCTAAAACCAATTTTATTGCCACCGTTTCACATGAATTAAAAACGCCAATTGCTTCTATAAAATTAAGTCTTCAATTACTTGAAAACACCAAAACAGGCGATATGAACGACGATCAGAAACAATTGGTTGAAAGCATAAAAGACGACAGTCAGCGTTTGTTGAAAATCACAGGCGAATTGCTGAATTTATCACAATTAGAAACTGGAAATATTCAGCTGAATATTGGAAAAAGCAATCCATATGACATTATAAATTATGCTGTTGAAGCCGTAAAAGTTCAGGCAGATCAAAAGCAAATTCAATTGATTATTGATGCTGATGAAAACCTAAAAGATGTAAAAGCCGACAGCGAAAAAACGGGCTGGGTTTTGATTAATTATTTGTCGAATGCTATCCGATATTCGTCTGAAAAAAGTACGATTCTCATTAAATTAAAAGAAGAAAACAATCAAATGGTTTTTCAGGTAATTGACACCGGAAAAGGAATTGAGCCAAGATACAAAGACAAAGTTTTTGATAAATATTTCCAGATTCCAGGAAGTCCAAAATCTGGAACGGGATTAGGTTTAGCGATTAGTAAAGAATTTATCGAAGCACAAAACGGAACGGTTGGCGTAGAAAGTAATTTAGGTTTGGGAAGTACGTTTTGGTTTGCGTTGAAGGTATAATAAAAAAGAGCCATCGGCTCGAATCATTTTGTAGGGCCGGATTTTAATCCGGTTAATATCGAAAGACACACAATCCCGAGAACCGTAGGTTCGGTACATATAAAACGTCAATAATAGGTCGTTCCTACGGAACTTTTAAAAATACCGCATAAAATTCAACGGATTAAAATCCGTTGCTACAATATAAATCATTCCTACGGAATTTTTGAAATTGATTTTTGATATTGATTTTTGATATTGCCATTGATTTTGAATCAATTAATATTCGCTTAAGGTTCAATTAAGCACAAAATAGATGCATCAGACATTCGTTACTATTGCAAAACATAACGATGACAACAATGTTCCACAAAACGATTTCCCTCCTGTTTCTATTCGGATTATTTTCTGCGAATGCACAGCAAAATGATTCCATTACAAAAATTGACACTACTTCGCATTCTTTAAAATTCAATTACAAACAATTGATTATTCCGAGTGCATTGATTGGTTATGGCGTAATTGGTTTAGAAAGCGACCAGCTTTTAAGCTTTAATCATCAAATTAAAGCCGAAGTTACCGAAGATATTGACGAGAAAATCACAATCGACGATTTCTCCCAATACGCACCCGCAGCTTCTGTTTATGCACTGAATGCTTTTGGCGTAAAAGGAAAAAATAATCTGCGCGACCGCACAGTGATATTTGTGACTTCGTATGCTATTATGGCAACGACAGTTTTGGGTTTAAAATCGGTTTCGCATGTAGAAAGACCTGACGGAAGTTCGAACAACTCCTTCCCTTCTGGACACACAGCAACCGCTTTTGCCGGAGCTGAATTTCTTTGGCAGGAATACAAAGACAAATCGATTTGGTACGGAATTGCGGGTTATGCCGTTGCCACCGGAACGGGGCTTTTTAGAATTTACAACAATCGTCACTGGTTAACGGATGTTGCTGCCGGAGCGGGAATCGGAATTCTGAGTACCAAAATCGCTTATTGGGTACAACCGTATATTACCAAAAAGCTTTTCAAATCTTCTTCTGAAACAAAATCAACTTCGATGATTATGCCTTTTTATAACGGTCAGCAATATGGTTTAGGGTTTGTGAAGGTTTTTTAGTTTTTATTTTCGCCACAGATTAGGAGGATTAAAAATGATTTCCCTAGATATAAGCTCCAGCGAAGCATAATATTTATAGCAAATTTCTTTACCATTTATAATAAAGCTCCAGCGGAGCGATATATTTTACCCCGCTGGGGTTTATTAGCACGGATAATTATTTTCTATAAATATAACGTCCCGCTGGGACTTATAAATCCATTTCCATAATTGGCATAAATCTGTTTTTGATTGAAGTTTCAAATTCGCCAACTTTTTTGAATCCGATTTTTTGATAGAATTGTTCTGCATTTGGTTCAGAATCCAGAATGATTTTTTGACATTTTTCGTCTCTCATTCTTTGCAGAAAATCATTCATTAATAAAGTTCCGAATCCTTTTCCGATATATTCCGGCAAAATAAATAAGTTGTCCAATTTTACCTGATTATTTTCTTGTTTGAAATAAGAATAATAACCGATGATTTTGTTTTCTTCAACTAAAGTAAAAACAGGATTATTTTGGATATAATCTGCGGTAATTGTGAGATGTTTATCCCAAGCTAAAATTTGTTCTTGTGAATATCCCCAAAATGCTTTTGATTTTTTGGTAATTTCGGTTAAACGGATATGATCTTCTGGTTTAGCTTTTTGGATGTTCATTTTAAATAAATTAAAATGTTTTTAGTAATTATTTTTTAAAAGAGCCATCGGCTCGAATCATTTTGTAGGACCGGATTTTAATCCGGTTGATGTCGAAAATCACACAATTCAAAGAGCCGTAGGTTCGGCACATATAAAACGTCAATATAGGTCGTTCCTACGGAACTTTTAAAACTACCATATCAAATTCAACGGATTAAAATCCGTTGCTACAATAAAAATATCATTCCTACGGAATTTTAAAATTTGAAATTTACCTTATAATTGATATCATATTGATTTTTGACATTGCAATTGATATTGATTTTTTTCTACGTATTCGAAGTATTATTCTTAATCTCCCTAACTTCTCTTTTTAATTCCAAAAGCAAATCCTTCATTGCTCCAGTTTCCGATATTTCCTGTTTTTTGTCTGATCGCCCAATGTTGCATTCGTACTCCCAAATCTCTAAAATATCCGAAGCTTTTACTTCATAATTCGGATAAAAGCTATTATCTGATTCTAAAACCAAAGCGTTCTTTTTGTTTTTATTGAGACGTTTGTAAACCATTCCTTCATTTTTAGTAATCAGGATATAGGTTTTTCCGTCCATCACTTCGCCTAATTTTTCTACGTAACGGCCAATAATAATCGAACCGTCTTCGTGCGGAGGCATCGAATCGCCTTCAACGGGAAATCCACGGTGTTTTCCAGGTCCTAAAAACGGAAGCGTAATCTGTTGCAGACTTTCTATATATTCAGGATCGGCATAACCGTTTAGATATCCCGCTTTTGCTTTTTGAGATACGATTTCGATAAAATTTTCTCCAAAACTATCTACTTGTATCGGCAGAATAAGTCGATTTCCTTCGAGTTTTATCAAATTTTGCACATCGATTTTGCGAATATCGACCGATAATATCAAGTCAATACTCATGTGAAAATACAATGCAATCTTCTTTAAGATATCGTACGGTGCTTCTGAAGTTCCGTCTTCGTATTTTACGTATCTTCCTCTGGTAATGCTAAGGTTTTCAGCTAATTTCTCCTGCGATATTTTATGCTTAACCCTTAATGCTCTGATGTTGTCTGAAAATAAGGACATAATGAATTTGTTATAATTTGGAACAGCAAATATACTAAAAATGTTATTATCTGTACTAATTTTGTTTCATACAAAAACAAGGAAATGACACGGGCAATTGTACATATGGATTTGGATACCTTTTTTGTATCCTGTGAGCGACTCACCAACTCTGAACTTAACGGAATTCCGCTTATTATAGGCGGCGGAGATCGTGGTGTTGTTGCTTCCTGTTCGTATGAAGCCCGCAAATATGGAGTGCGTTCTGCGATGCCAATCGCTATGGCGCTTAAACTTTGTCCAGATGCTAAAGTTATGAAAGGAGATATGGAACTGTATTCCCGATTATCGCACGATGTAACCGAAATTCTTCAGGAAAAAGCGCCTGTTTTGGAAAAAGCAAGTGTCGATGAATTTTATCTGGATATTACGGGAATGGACCGTTTTCACGGAAGTTATAAATGGACAGATGAATTGGCTCAAAAAGTAATTAAGGAAACTGGACTGCCTATTAGTTTTTCTCTTTCTGTCAATAAAACGGTTTCTAAAATTGCTACAGGCGAAGGAAAACCAGTTGGAAACCTTGAAATTCCAGAACACAAAGTACAAGGTTTTTTAAATCCGCTTTCGATTCAGAAAATACCGATGGTGGGAACGGTAACTTTTCAGCTTTTATCCCGAATTGGTGTTCGTAAAATTCAGACTCTGGCCGAAATGCCTGCTGAAGTTTTACAGCAGATGATTGGAAAAAACGGTCTGGATATCTGGAAAAAAGCCAACGGAATCGATCATACGCCCGTTGAACCCTACAGCGAAAGAAAATCTATTTCGACCGAACATACTTTTTCACAAGACACCATTGATATTGCAAAATTAAAAAGAGTGCTTTTGGGAATGGTCGAGAAACTGGCTTTTCAATTGCGTTCTGAGCAATGGCTGACTTCAACGGTTACGGTAAAAATTCGTTACGCCAATTTTGATACCGAAACCAAACAATGCCGTGTTGCGTATACTTCTGCAGATCATATTCTGACTAAAAATGTAATGGAACTTTTCGAAAAAGTATATCAGCGTCGTATGCGTCTTCGATTGATTGGCGTTCGCTTCAGCGGATTGGTGCGCGGTATGTATCAAATTGATCTTTTTGAGGATACTCAGGAAATGCTTTCGCTCTATGAAGCGATGGATAAAATGAAAAACCGTTATGGTTTTGATGCCGTAATGCGATGCGCCGGAGCTTCATTCAAACCCAATAATAAAGACGAAATTTTAAAACGCACGAAATAATGTATCTCAATTGCCATTCATATCATTCTTTGCGTTACGGCACGATTCCGCTAAAAAATTTAGTTGGGAATGCCGTTTCTTATGGTATAAAAGCAATGGCTTTGACAGATATTAATACTGTAACGGGAATTTATGATTTTATAAAATTATGTAACGAAAACGACATCAAACCTCTTGTAGGAATGGAATTTCGCTGTAATCATCAATTCCGATATATTGGTCTGGCCAAAAATGCGGAAGGTTTAGGAGAGATGAATAAGTTTTTAACGGAACACAATTTCAGCGGAGAACCTTTGCCTTTGCAAGCGCCAGATTTTAAATCGGCTTTTGTGATTTATACGTTAGAAAATGCTCCACAAATTCTTCAGGAAAATGAATTTATCGGCGTTCGTCCCGAAGAAGTTACAGGACTTTTGACATCCAAACATAAAAATAAAATCTCCAAAATGGTGGTTTTACAGCCCGTAACTTTTTCATGCAAAAAAGAATACAACCTGCATAAAGTTCTGCGCGCCATTGATACGAATATTATTTTATCAAAACTTACAGAAGCTGATTTTTGCAAGACTTCAGATTTTATGGTTTCGGCAGAATCACTTATTCCTTTCTATGAAAATTATCCGGAGATTTTAATTAACACTCAAAAAATTATAGACGATTGTAATTTTCAATATGATTTTTCAATTAAAAGAAATAAAAAATTCTTTACAGGAAGTCGTGAAGGCGATATAGAAAGACTCACAGAATTAACGCTCGAAGGCTTTGAACGCAGATATGGAAAAGAAAATAAAACTGCTGAAGAACGAGTTAAAAAAGAACTGAAAGTTATTGATGAATTAAAATTCAGCGGTTATTTTTTAATTACCTGGGATATTATTCAATACAGTAACAGCCAAGGATTTATGCACATTGGACGCGGAAGCGGTGCCAACAGCATTATCGCGTATTGTCTCGGAATCACAGACATCTGCCCTATTGAACTCGATTTATACTTTGAACGTTTTTTAAACCTCAACCGCAAAAGTCCACCCGATTTTGATATCGATTGGAGCTGGCAGGAACGCGATGTAATTTTGAAATATATTTTTGAAAAATATGGAAAAGATCACGTTGCATTCTGCGGAACGAATGTGGAATTTAAATACCGTTCCATTTTCAGGGAAGTCGGAAAAGTTTTTGGTCTTCCAAAAGAAGAATTAGACGTTTTGGCTAAAAATCCAGAGAATCTTCACCCAACAAATAAAATTGTACGACTGGTTCAGGAATATGGAAAAATGATGGAAAAATACCCCAATCAGCGTAGTATGCACGCCTGTGGAATTATCATTTCTGAAGAACCTATTACCCATTATACGCCTCTGGAAATGCCTCCAAAAGGATTCCCGATTGTGCTTTTTGATATGCATACCGCGGAAGATATTGGTTTCGACAAATTCGATATTTTAAGTCAGCGCGGCATTGGCCATATTGATGACAGCGTAAAACTGATTGAAAAAAACCGCGGTATTAAAGTTGACATTCGTGATACCAAAATTTCCAAAGACGAAGCTTTATGCAATGTTCATTTGGCAAAAGGTGATACAATTGGCTGTTTTTATATCGAAAGTCCGGCGATGCGCGGTTTGCTCCGTCGTTTGAATTGTGATAATTATAAAGTTCTCGTGGCCGCTTCGTCTATCATTCGTCCCGGCGTGGCACAATCAGGAATGATGAAAGAATATATTTTCAGACATAATTACCCAACGAAGTTTGAATATTTTCATGATGTTTTCAGAGAACAATTGGGAGAAACTTACGGCATCATGGTGTATCAGGAAGATGTGATTAAAATTGCCCAGCATTACGGCGGACTTCCCGCTGCAGACGGCGATATTCTGCGTCGTGCCATGTCTGGAAAAGGGCGTTCTCTGGAAGCACTTCAAAAAGTAAAAGACAATTTCTTTGCTAGTTGTGCTCAAAAAGGACATCCGCTGGCATTGAGTCAGGAAATTTACCGTCAGATCGAATCTTTTGCCGGATATTCTTTTTGCAAAGCGCACTCCGCTTCATATGCCGTAGAAAGTTATCAGAGTTTGTTTTTGAAGGTTTATTATCCAGTCGAATTTATGACGGCGGTAATCAATAATCAAGGCGGATTCTACAGAACAGAGGTTTATGTACACGAAGCACGTATGTCGGGCGGAACGGTTCATAATCCGTGTGTGAATAAAAGTGAATACGAAACCACTTTGTATGGAACTGATATTTATCTCGGTTTTATGCATTTGCAAAGTCTGGAATCTAAAATCGCTTATTTAATTGAATCGGAGAGAAATGAAAACGGCGATTATCTTTCTTTAGAAGATTTCATCAATCGCATTCCGATTGGAATTGAAGGCATTAAAATCCTGATTTTTATTGGCGCTTTTCGTTTTACAGGAAAAACCAAAAATCAGCTTTTGGTGGTCGCCAGTTTGCTTTTAAACAATTATAAACCTGAAAACAGAAATTTAAAACTGCTTCAGGAACCTGCTAAAGAATTTAAACTTCCGGTTTTGGAACGTTCGGTTTTTGAAGACGCTTTTGATGAAATAGAATTATTGAGCTTTCCGGTTTCATGTACGGTTTTTGATATTCTGCAAACCAAACACCGCGGTGATATTATGGCGAAAGATTTGGTAAAATATCATAAAAAACAAGTGCGAATGCTGGCGTATCTAATTTCGAGAAAACACGTTCCAACCAAAAAAGGAGCGATGTATTTTGGAACCTGGATCGATCATGAAGGCACTTATTTTGACACGGCACATTTTCCGGATTCTTTAGAAAAAAATCCTTTTCAGGGCGGAGGATGTTATCTTTTGTTAGGAAATGTCGAAGTTGATTATCATTTTCCGACAATAACGATTATCAGAATGGCGAAAATGCCTTTTATTCCAGATCCGCGTTATATGGATGCTAAAGATCAATATCGAACACAAAATCAGATTAAAGAAGATGTGAGTATGACGCATCGAAAACCGTATCCGCAGGAACATGAAATTAATATGCCGAGACATCGCATGAAGTTCTAGCTTTCAGTCACAGTTTTCAGTATTTCTCTGATCACTTGCTAAATTAGGTGAATACTGCGATTGGGACTAAAAACTATATGTTTAAAAAAAATAAACAACAGAAATAGAACACTTTACGTTATATACAAATGAGAAATCAGGAATATGCCATAGTAGATATCGAGACCACAGGCGGAAACGCTAGTCACAGTCGTATTACCGAAATCGCGATTATTATTCACGACGGAACTACGGTGCTCGAACGTTATGAAACGCTTGTAAATCCAGAAAAAGATATTCCGCCTTCTATTTTTGGTTTAACAGGAATTAACAATGAAATGGTTGCTCACGCTCCTATCTTCGATGATATTTCTGAAAAAGTTCTGGAAATGCTTACCGATCGTGTTTTTGTAGCGCACAATGTCAATTTCGATTATTCTTTTGTTCATCATCAGCTGGCTCAGGCGGGATTTAAATGGACAGCTAGAAAACTTTGTACCGTTCGCGCTGCCAGAAAAATCAAACCGGGATTGGGTTCTTACAGTTTGGGAAATCTTTGCAACTCATTAAATATTGGTTTAGAAAACCGACACCGTGCCGGTGGAGATGCTGATGCTACTGCGGAATTATTTTCGCTTTTACGCGAATGGGATGATGAAGGCGTTATTGATAAAATGATCAAAAAAACAGCACAGGATCAGCGATTACCTCCTAATCTTCCACAAGAAGATTTTAATGCTTTGCCCGAAAAACCAGGAGTGTATTATTTCTATAATCAGGCGAAAAAAGTGATTTATGTCGGAAAAGCGATTAATCTGAAAAAACGTGTTACATCACATTTTACAGGGAATAATATTAATCCGCAAAGACAGCATTTTTTACGAGATATTTACGGGATTTCTTTTGAAGTCTGCGCTACCGAACTAATGGCTTTACTTTTAGAATGTACCGAAATCAAAAAACTTTGGCCGACTTATAACAGAGCTTTAAAACGTTTTGAAGCCAAATTTGGAATTTATCAATACGAAGCCAGAAACGGTTATAAATATCTGGCAATTGGCAAAGTAAGTAAGTTTCAAATCTGTATTCATGAATTTAATAGTCTGCACACAGGTATTAATTTATTAAGAAGTCTAGCCGAACAGTTTGAAATTGATCATCGTTTCTGCAAATATTCAAGACCCGAAGAAGGAGAGTTTTTCTATACGCCTGAGGTAAAAGAATTACCCGATGTTCTTCTTCATAATGAACAAGTTGACAACGCCATTGATTTTCTATTAAACAACAGACCCACTTTTGCAATCATTGACAAAGGAAGAACTTCAGATGAACGAAGCTGTATTTGGATTGAAAATGGTCATTTTCACGGAATGGGATATATCCCGAGAGATGTTGCCATTCAGGATCCGGAAGATGTAAAAAGTTATGTTACGCTTTACAAAAGCAATCAATATATTGAACAGTTAATTTTTGCTTACGCTGAAAAATATCCGGGTAAAGTGTTCTTTAGCAAACACTTTACAAAATAACAATTATGATTTCATTAAAATATTTAATGCTTAAAAACTTGTAAATTTAATATTCAACTAATTAAATCTACTATGAAAATAGCTACTTATAACGTAAACGGAGTCAACGGAAGGCTAAATGTTTTATTACGATGGCTGGAAGAAGCTAAACCAGATATTGTCTGCCTGCAGGAATTAAAAGCACCTCAGGATAACTTTCCGTTGAAAGCGATAAATGACGCCGGTTATAATGCAATTTGGCACGGACAAAAACAATGGAATGGTGTAGCAATTCTTGCCCGAAATATGGAAATTGAAGAAGTAACGCGATCTCTTCCGGGTGACAAAGAAGATATACAAAGCCGCTACATAGAAGCTTTGATTAACGGAATCGTAATTGCCTGTTTGTATCTCCCAAATGGAAATCCCGCACCGGGACCAAAATTAGAATACAAACTAAAATGGTTTCAACGTCTGAATGATCGCGCTGCAACATTATTGAAATTAAAAGTTCCAGTAATTCTGGTTGGAGATTTTAATGTGATGCCAACAGAATTGGATGTTTATAAGCCTGAAAAATGGAAAAATGATGCGCTTTTTTTACCGGAAGTTAGAAAAGCTTTTAAGGATATAGTTACGCAGGGATGGACAGATGCAATTCGGAAATTATATCCTGATGAGAAAATTTATACGTTTTGGGATTATTTTAGAAATGCTTATGAACGGGATGCCGGGCTTAGAATCGATCATTTTTTATTGAGTCCGCATATTGCAAAAAACTTACGTTCCGGAGGCGTTGACCGACATGTGCGCGGCTGGGAAAAAACAAGCGATCATGCTCCTGTATGGATTGAAATTGATAAAATTTAATTGGAAAATGACACTATTTAACGACACCGAATTATTTACCACAGGTTTGGGAGGAAAAAAAATATTTGACATTCCTGATTCTGAATTGATTTTGATTGACAATTTTTTCACCAAAGAAGAATCTGATCGTTTTTATGAGCGACTGCTTCGCAAAACTAAATGGAGGGAATATGAAATGGAAATTTATGACAAAACATATACTGTTCCCAGAATGATTGCCTGGTATGAAGACAAAGACAATCCCGGAGCTGATTTAAAAGGCCCCGACTGGAATTATGAATTATTAAAAATCAGAGGCCGTGTGGAGAAAGAAACACAACTGGATTTTAATACCGTCCTGCTTAATTTATACAGAGACGGAAATGACGGTGTGGGCTGGCACAGCGACAAAGAACATAACACTGGCCCAAACCCAATTATTGCTTCGGTAACTTTTGGAGAAACCAGAATGTTTAAGCTTCGTCATAAATACAGCAAAGAAATTCCACAGATTGAGATTCCGTTGCATCACGGATCGTTTTTATTGATGGCTGGAACAACAAATAGTTTTTGGCAGCATCAGGTTCCCAAAACGGCACGGAATGTTTTGCCAAGAATAAATTTAACATTTAGACAAACGCATCGAAATCTGTAATTAATTAATAACTAAAAACAACGCTGTTTTTTAGCTTTATGATGATGAGGAAAATTCTGTCGAAAAAAGTTAAAATACTGATTGTATGAACGTTTTATTAGGCAGAGCCTATCTTTTTTACTACTTTTGCAACCCTTTTTTAATATATAATACCGTAATGGCTTATTCAAACAATGATTTAGCGCGCTTCTTAGATGCGCAGAACAAACTTTATCTTACAGCTCTTTCTGAAATCAGCAAAGGAAAAAAAGAGACTCACTGGATGTGGTTTATTTTTCCTCAAATAAAAGGTTTAGGAAAAAGCGATACTGCAAATCTTTATGCCATTAATGACTTAAAAGAGGCTTCAGATTATTTAGAACATCCTATTTTAGGGAAACATTTAATTGAAATTTCTGAACTTTTATTAACCTTTAGAATGAAATCAGCTGACGGAATTTTTGGAGATTTAGATGCCCGAAAATTACGTTCTTGTATGACTTTGTTTTCTTTGGTTGAAAATGCTAATCCAATATTTCAGGAAATTCTGGATGCTTTTTTCTCAGGAGAAATTGATCCGCTTACTATATCTATTATTAATTCAACTATAGAATCATCTGTTGAACCTGCTGTTTTATAACAGTTTCAAGAGATGATTAATTTCAAAAGACACTGCAAAAACAGTGTCTTTTTTTTGTTTTAAACTTTTAGCTTTTGCATTAAAATCAGCTTTTGCGTTCTTAAAATATCTAGCGAAATTTCACTAAATAAAATTCGATTCGCGATATATAACACTTCATAAAAAAAGAAAAAACCTTTTTATCCCTTGTTTTTAAAGACATTTTAAATGTGGCATGTCTATTGGTTTTTCCAAAGTCAATTAACATTAAACCACATGAATTATGAAAAAATCAATATTTATTTTATGCTTAATCTTTTGCAATTACAACATTTTAAAAGCCTGTGATAAATGCGGTACTTACAATAACAGCGATTTTAAAATAAAATCAGCAACGATTACTCACAAAGCAGATTTAGGTGTTACTGTTTGGGATATTAAAGTAGAAGGAACTGCTGGTAATACAATGCCTAAACCAGTTGGACAATTAAATGGCGCACCTGTTTTGGCTTACGTTTTTCCTACAACTTTAAAATCATCTGATATTGGTTTTGGTCAGACCGAAGGAATTGTCGCACTAGCATTAACCTCTCATCCTGATTTTGAAGACACACCTCTTTGGGACGAGAATCTCGATGGAAATTACTTAAATGACGGTTTAGTCTGGCATGCGCACTGGGTTCTTCTTGTAGAAGACAAACGCGTAGGCGGCGGACTTTCGGTAAAAGAATTTAAAAAAGGTGATCCAAATGTTGTACTGCCTCCAACAAATCCTGGAATGGCACTGTATATGGACAGCCCTGGTTTTAACATTGTTACCAAAGGAAATTCTATAAAAGTTATTGTTCCAAATTTTAGAATAAACAATAAAACCAATTTTAAGTTTGATGCTGTAAGCTGTTATATGGAAGTAAGTACCGGCGAAGGCGGATCTCACGACAGTCAGGGTACAAAACCAATGCTGGGCGTTTACAAAGTTTATACCGTTGCAAGCGGTAATCTTTCACTGCCTTATTCAGTCAAATAATTAACCTTAAGACTAATATTATGAAGAATTTAAGTATAGCTAAAATGATATTAATTCCCTATATAATTTTAATGAATATGACAACTAAAAGCTACGCACAAAGAGATTATGCCACAGATCCGCATTTAACTCCGGCTGTAAAAGCTTTTTTAAAGCCTTTAAATGGCGGCGGCCCTCCTCTTGAATCACTTCCTGTTGCAGATGCGCGCAATGTTTTGGTTAGTGCACAAAATTCTTTTAAAGTAGATTTATCCGGCATTGAAGAATCTGAAAAAGAAATTACTGCCGATGGATATAAAATCAAACTAAATATTGTGCGCCCTAAAGGAGCAAAAGGAAATCTGCCGGTTTTTATGTTCATTCATGGCGGCGGATGGGTTCTGGGCGATTATCCAACTCATAAACGCATGGTTCGCGATTTAAGTGTTTTAACCGGTTATGCAGGTGTATTTGTAAATTATTCCCTTTCGCCGGAACACAAATACCCACAACCTGTTAATGAAGTATATGCAGCGGCAAAATGGATTGCTGCGCATGGAAATGAAATACAGGTTGACGGAAGTAAATTAGGAATAGTTGGAAACAGTGCCGGTGGAAATTTAGCTACAGCAAGTGCTCTAATGGCCAAAGAAAAAGGAACGCCTTTGTATAAAGTTCAAATTTTGTTCTGGCCCGTTACAGATGCCAATTTTGAAACTGAATCGTACAAATTATATGGTAAGCAACGTTTTTTAACTGATACGTTAATGCAGTGGATGTGGGATCAATATGTCGACAAATCTAAACGAAAAGAAATCTATGCATCGCCGCTTCAGGCAAGTTTAGAACAATTAAAAGGTCTTCCGCCAACTTTAATTCAGGTTGCCGAAAATGATATTTTAAGAGATGAAGGTGAAGCCTATGGACGTAAACTGAGTGATGCTGGTGTTGTAGTTACAACTGTCCGTTACAATGATGTCATACACGATTTTGGACTGTTAAATGGTTTAGCTGAGATTCCGCAGACAAAAGCTTTGTTTTTACAAGCAGCTGCCGAACTAAAAAAATATTTAAAATAATAATCTATTAAATCCAAATAGTATGAAATCAGACTCTAAATATGTCATGTTTGTGACTGGCGCTTTTGTAAGCCACACCTGTTGGGATGGCTGGGTGAAATATTTTGAAGAAAAAGGTTATACTGCTGTTGCGCCACCCTGGCCTTTTAAAGATGCTCCGGCGAAAGAACTACGCGATCGTCAGCCTAATGATATTGGTTTAGCCACGCTGACTTTAACACAACTCATCGATCATTATGCTGCAATTGCCAAATCCTTTCCTGAAAAACCACTAATTATAGGTCATTCTTTAGGCGGGTTAATAACTCAGATTTTAGTCAATAGAGATTTAGCTTCAGCTGGAGCTGCGGTGCATTCTGTTCCTCCTATGGGAGTTATTCCGTATGAATTTACGTTTTTAAAATCAGGATGGAAAGTACTTGGATTATTTACTTCTTTGAAGAAAACGTATTTAATGTCATTTGAAAAATTTCAATATGCATTTGTAAACGGACTTCCTTTGAGCGTTCAGAAAGAAGCTTATGAAAAATATGTAGTTCCAGAATCTAAAACTGTTGCCCGAGGCGGTTTGACATCAGCTGCAGCAGTTGATTTTAAAAAGAATCATCCGCCATTATTGTTTATGGCCGGAAGTGAAGATCAATTTTTATCACCGCATTTAAATACACGTAATTTCAAAAAATACAAACACAACAATTCAATTTTGGATTATAAAGAGTTTAAAGGCCGAAATCATAATGTACTGCTTTTAGATACCTGGAAAGAAAATGCAGATTTTATTCTTAATTGGGCCGACAATGCTCTGTCTGATAAAGATTATGGGAAAGGCAAAGTTTTGAAAAATTCTCTTTATTAATATTTTTAAGTTTTGGTTATAAATTTATTTGCACAAAAAAAGCGCCTTTTTTTTAAGGCGCTTTTAATATTTACAAAGTTAACTTCAAACAAAACTTATTCTTTTGGTTTCGTTAAGTAATAAACGGGAATTCCTGTCAACATAATTAATACTCCCCATCCGCAGGTAGAGAATTTTGTAAGCAGTAACGAAATACAAATTGCCGCTGCTGTAATAATATACAACATTGGTAAAAATGGATATCCAAAAGCTTTATAAGGTCTTTCGGCATTGGGCATTTTTTTGCGTAAAATAAAGATTCCGAAGATTGTTAAAATATAAAAAATCAAAACAATGATAATTACAAAATCTAATAAATCACCATATTTTCCGGTAAGACATAAAGCCGAAGCCCAAATACATTGTGCCCAAAGCGCCCATGCAGGAACACTTGATTCGTTTAAAACAGCTGCTTTTTTAAAGAATAAACCATCTTTTGCCATTGTATAATATACTCTCGCTCCAGCCATAATTAAACCGTTGTTGCAGGCAAAAGTCGAAATCATAATCATAATTGCGATAATAAGCGCTCCAATATTTCCAAAAATATAATCTGAGGCGACAACTGCTACACGATCAAATTTAGCCGTTGCTATTTCGTCTAACGGAATTACTGCTAAATACATAATATTGGTTAATACATAAATAATGGTCACGATGAAAGTTCCCAAAAACAGACTTAAACCAACATTTCGCTGCGGGTTTTTAATTTCTCCAGCAATAAATGTAACTCCATTCCAGGCATCGCTTGAAAACAAAGAACCTACCATTGCTGCCGAAATTCCGGTTATTAAAGCCGTTCCTCCTATCGGCATCCATGTGCCGCTGTCTTTATCAAAAGCGCGGGTATTCCAGGCATCAGCCCAATTGGCATCCCACACAGAAGCTTTTGCAGCAAGTGTTAGTCCAAAAACAATTAATCCCAGCAATGATAAAATCTTGATGATGGTTAAAACCGTTTGAAGAATTTTTCCATTTTTTACACCTCGGCTGTTAATATAAGTTAACAAAACGATTGTAAAAATCGATACTATTTGTGCTGCATTAAGTTTAAAAGAGCCTAATTCATAAAGAATATTTTCGTCGCTGAGAGGTTCATATAAATAAGCCGCAAATTTTGAAAATGCTACTCCAACTGCTCCAATGGTTCCAGTTTGGATTACTGCAAAAAAACTCCAGCCGTACAAAAATGCGATTAACTTATTATAAGCTTCTTTTAAGTACACATATTGTCCGCCGGCTTTTGGAAACATTGCACTTAATTCTCCGTAACTAACAGCGGCAATAATGGTTATTAATCCTGAGATCAACCATATTAATGTCAGCCATCCTGCAGATCCAACTTGTCTGGCAATATCGGCACTTACAATAAATATTCCGGATCCAATCATAGACCCAACTACAAGCATAGTTCCGTCTAATAATCCGAGTTCTCTTTTAAAATGTTCTTGGTTCTCTTCTTGCATTTTTTTGGTTTTAGGTTGGTTAAAGATATACTTTTTTCTGAAAATTTAGATTTTATGTTATAAAAATTGAAATTCTAAAAAACTTCAAGCTTCACTCCATTATGGCGTATCCCTTCGGGCCGGGCTTTCGGCTATATCTTTTACTCCGTTTCTCTACATAAAAGGATACCGCCTCTATCCCTTACGCATCTTTTTTCCAAAAGACCTTTTTGAATAAAAATACAATTACGGTTTTCCATAAAATACAACTAACTGGACTAGTTATTTTTGAGAATCGAAAACTTAAAACCAATTCAATAAAACAACATGACAAGAATCATTTTACACAACGAAAACATAAGTTTTGGAACTGACAAACCCAGCTTAAATAATGGCTTTATTAGTGATCGTGATGTTTTAAAAAAGCGTTCAAAAAAATATATGGATCTTATTAGCAAACTCGACGCAAAAACATTAATTGATACTAAAGGAATGGCTGAACTTATAAAATCTATTCAGGAAGAATTTGGCACAGCCGAACTTTCAAATTTACCATTGGGCATTCTATCCAAATGCTTTTTAGGACATCCGTATGAGGTTCATACATTAGATTTAAGCGGAAGTCAAATCATTAAACATTATAAGATTTCAGAAACAATGGATGCTGAATTTGAAAAAGCCAGATCTATTGCCAAACACAATGCTTATGCAATGGTCGAAATCTATAAAGATAAAATCATTTTAATTCGAGAAGACGGAACAGCATCAAAATTATAACATTAATAAATAAAAATTATGTCTCAACAAGTAATCTCATATGCCGATCTTTCGATAATAAACAGCGCCTTAAGATCAATTAGTTCAGATATGAAAGGAGTTCATTCTGAATTAGGTACATTAAATTTCAAACAAGATCAGTTAGAAAGTGAACTAGTAAAACTAGCCGATTCTTTTTCAGATTTTGTAGAAGCAGATTTAAAACATAAATCATTACAGCTTGCAGAAACACGTCAAGGAAATTTAAAACAAGATCTTCAAATTAAGTTTGGTTATTATGCAGAAGTTAGAAGAATGGCTACAGGTATTCTGCAAGGTGTTGACACTGGAGTAATAAGTGAAGATACTTTGCGATTTACAACAGAAGAAGTAATGATAAAAGCACCCGGATATTGGTTAGCACCTGCATTGGTTTCACTAACAGCATGGATAAGAAATGATAAAACCACAACAGAAAAAGCTCTTAATGAAGCCTTAAAAAGAGATGATTACAAAACAACTCTTTTCTTTATGATGGTCATGCGAAGATTAGCGCGAAATGATGCAAGCTTAAAATGGCTTGAACGTTATTTTATGCATCAAAACCCACATAACCTTGATAGAGAATTCATTATTATTCTTGAAGCTGTTACAACAGGAGTATTTCCACCGGCATCAAGACAATTAATGATGATAAATGTCAAAAATTGGCTTGATCAACTTACACAGGGCGATAATTTTATCAATGAACAAAAATCCCAATGGATTAATTTTTTTGAAGCATTAGGTCCTTTATCAGAAGGTAAATATCCTTTATTAGAAAAATTTTCCACTAATTGGAACTCACTAGAAAATTCCTTAAAAGAAGCTAAAACACATGAAATTTTAAATACACATTTCAAAAATATCATTTCTTCATCGGCTGATTTTTCAAAAGGAATTAAAGTACAACTAGATGAAATTCTATCTCTTCTTGTTACAAACTTTGACGATGAAGAACTGCCATTACAAGAACAAGTAAGACTTAATCAGCTTATTATACAAATGGACGGAGATAAAACTGCAGCCCAGGCTTTAATGGATGCTGAAAAACATATTTTTAATGAAAAAGTAGATTTTTTACAGCTATTAACCAATGCATCATTTAATCCTGAATTATCTGGAGCAACTAAAGTAACACAAGCTCTTGCAGTTTCAATAAGTCAGCCTTGGATATTAGAAGTTTATGATACTTTTACTGCTCAAAGCAGAAATAAAATTCCACAACAGATCGAGCTTTCAATTGATAATTTCAAAACAAGTACAAAAGATGGAAGCGAAGAAAATGAACTTTTAAAAAATCAGGAAACTTATTATGATAAAATTTTAGAAACTGAATTAGGAAAGCTCAGTTTTCCTTATGCATTAGTCATAATTGGAGTATTAATATGTTTTCTTGGTATTTGGTCCTTCAGCGTTTCATTATTTGTTGGCATTATAGGTATAGCTATTGGAGCAGCAATAATTCTGAACTCAATTAGTACACACAAAAAAGCAAAAAATAAAATTATCGAAAATATTAATGAACGAAAACAAAAAGCAAAAGAAGTACTTAGAGGATGTATTGCTGAAACAGTTGATTATAGAATAGAACATTCTACAGAAGACCGCAAGGCAGAACAAGTAAGAGAACTTATTTCATCGATCACTCCTGAAGATTTTTCGAGTGTATCGCATGAAACAGCAAGAAATATTATTTAATCTCAAAATTAATCAATCATGACAAAAATAATTTTAGATAATCATTCAGAAGAAACTGAAAATAAATCGCTGGAGTTTAAAAAAGAGATCAGCATTAAAGCAAATCTTTTTCATGGCCGAACTGAAGCTGAATTAAAGAACGCTAAATTCCCAGAATGGGATATTACACCTCCAAATCAATTCATTAATCCTAGAATTAAATCTCAATTATGAATTTCCCAACAACATATTCTGAATGGATAAATCTGCTTATTCAATTTGAAAATGGAGATGATTCTGTTTTAGAACAGCTAAATAAGGGAACATTTGTTGTTGATGCCGGAACCGCCAATCGTTTTTATTCTAAAGTTGAAGAAGTATATAAAAAAAGAAAACAGAATTGGCTGGATAAATTTCAAAAATCGTTTCAAATGCAAAGTTTAAAAACGGAGGATGATTTTGAAATAGTTTTAAGAAATGGAAAGCAAAATCTTATTGTACTCAATAAATTTATCAGCATACAAGGACTCCCTGAAAATTTAAGAAAAACACTAAAAGAAGATCTTGACGGTTTTATAACTGAGCTTAGAAACTCACTAAAAAAGAGTAATTCTAGAGCATCAAAAAGCAATGAAAAAATACTAATCTTATTAAATTCTTTTCAGCTTAACACAGTTTCTACAGAAAGTAAAAAAGAAAATGATACTGAAATAACGGCTCCAACAGGCAGAAAAATTATATTTTAAATGGCAAATAAATCCGAATTTAAAACTTCGCTTTTGCGAATGTTCAGAGCAAGAATACCTTTTATATCAATTAAAAGTATTGAAAGATCAAGAGTATTAGAAGTCATTCAACAGTTAGCAGAAGAAATCAATATTCCTATCTATTTTCATAATTTATCTCATGGAACTATCGATATAAAAACAAAAAAAAGCGTCAATGATGATCGTTCGGTGGCCGGTGCTTTAGACTATGCTGTTCAAAATATTTCACAAAGACAAAATTTGACATTTGTTTTCACAGAAGTTAGTGATATTGAAGATGATAATTTGGTTTCCAGACATCTTTATGATTGTGTAGTTCAGGCTATTGAAAGAGGCGGCAGTATTTGTTTAATTACTACTAAATCTATATGGCCTCAATTACAGCGATTAGGAATGACAATCACACTAGATACTCCTAATGAAGATGAAATGTTAGATATTGTTAAAGAATGTGTTACACCTTATAAAGGTTCTATTCCTCTTGAATGGGATGAAACTGATTACAAAATGGCTGCGACTATTTTAGCAAATATGACCAAAATTGAAGCCGAAAATGTTCTAGCAACTCAAATGGCAAAAGGCTCATTGACCAAAGAAGATATTAAAGAATTAAGTAATGCCAAAGACAAATTATTTAGTGATATTTCTGGTTTAGAAAAGGTAAAAATTGACTCTTCTACTCTATCAGTGGCAGGCTTAACTGGCTTACAACATTGGCTTGATAATCAGAAACAACTTTTAACAGCAGATTTGAAAGCCAGAAAAATGAGACCTCCGAGAGGGGTCTTACTTGTAGGAGTTCCTGGATGCGGTAAATCTTTATCGGCTAAATTTATTGCGGCTAATTGGAATCTGCCTTTATATAGGCTTGATCTGGCAGCAATTCAAGGACAATATCTCGGACAGTCTGAAAATAGGCTAAAAGAAGCATTGGCATCTGCCGATAATGCAACACCATGTATATTGTGGATTGATGAAATAGAAAAAGGTCTTTCTGGTGCAACAGGTTCTAATGATGGAGGAACTTCAACACGAATGGTAGGACAATTTTTGTTTTGGCTGCAAGAAAGTATGGCAAAAGTTTTTGTTGTATCTACTGCAAATGATGTCAGCAAATTACCGCCGGAATTATTAAGAAGAGGACGTTTTGATGAATTGTTTTTTGTTGATTTACCAGGAGAAACAGAAAGAAAGGATATTATTAATCTTTATATAAATCGTAATCTGTTACCTCAGCCTTCATCAAACACATTAAGTCAGCTCGTTGAAATCTCAGATGGATTCGCTGGCTCAGATATTGAAGGTGCAGTAAGAGATGTTGCAATTCAGGCTGTTATTCATGGCGATGAACTTGTAGATGACAATCTTTTTGAAAAATGCTTTAGAAATATTGTACCATTAAGTAAGACTGCTCCAGAAAAAATTGAAGCAATTAGAACCTGGGGACGAGAGAGAGCTGTGCCGGCATCTGGAGTTTCGTGGGATACTTTGTCTAATGACAAAATAAAAGGAAAACGATCAATTATTATTTAAAAGCATCTGTAATTACCTTATTATTTTTCTAACTTCTAGATAAAACTGCAAAATATTTTGCAGTTTTTTTATACAACATAATTAAACAAAAAAAATATATTTATTTTGGTAATTTACGTTTAAAGAGCATTAAAAAAATTAAAACTATTTAAATGCAATTAAAAAAAAACAACACAAGTAATTAAAAATCAAATAATTAAACACTAAACCAAAAATAAGAAAGAAAAAAAATCTATCTTGTAAAAAGATTCGTATTTTTTATTAAATTTGGTAAAAGACTTTCATAGTCTTAAAATTTGAATATTTTTATTAACATTTGTTTACTTTATACTTCCACATAATCAGCCTCAAAGATTATTTGAAAGAAAAAGTAAAACAACTAAACATTAAGGCAAAACATTAATATTAAACCTACTAATATGAAAATCATGCATAAGGTTCGCTCTTTGCGCAACCTCCGTTTGCCAAATGTTTTTATCCTGATATTAATTGTATTTATATCTTGTGCATTATTAATATGCATCAACTTTTTTACTATAAAAATATTATCTGCCAACAGGGCTTATGCCAATGGAGAATCTCATTATTCAAAAGGACAAAAAGATGCTTCCAGACATCTTATAACTTATCTTTATAACAAAGATCCAAATCAATGGAACTTGTATAATCAAGAACTGAAAGTCCCTCAAGGTGACGGAATCGCCAGAAAAACACTTTTAAAAGTTGGCGATAATAAAATTGCCAGACAAGGTTTTCTTGCCGGACGTAATCATAAAGATGATTTGGATGATGTTGTATGGTTGTTTGTAAATTTCAAAAATGTTTCTTTTTTAGAAAAAGCAATTCACGAATGGGAACAAGGCGATCATTTAATTGTTCAGCTGTTTATCGTTGGAACTCAAATTAATGCAAAAATCCAGCATAACACATTGACTGTTGCTGATCAAAAAAAATTTCTTTCACAAATTAATTACATCAGCGGTAAACTCAATAATAATGAGCGTAATTTCTCTAATACTCTTGGCGAAGGAACCCGAAAAATCAAGAGTCTTCTAATCGTAGCGAATATCTTTTTTATATTGATAATTGTTCTAAGCGTATGCTCTTATTATTCAATAATGGTAAAGCGTTTAACAATTTCGAAAAAAGAAATCGAAGTCAAAAACGAAAACTTAACGTTAGTTAATCACGAACTGGATCGGTTTGTTTACAGCGCATCTCATGATTTGCGATCTCCTATTACATCGCTAAAAGGTTTAATTGAAATTACACAGTTGGAAGATGATATTACGCAGATAAAAAGCTATTTATCCCTTATGCATCAAAGCTTAACGAAGCAAGATCAGTTTATCAGCGACATTATTGATTATTCTAAAAACAAACGAAAACAAATTATTATTGAACCTGTCAGTCTTAAGGAAATATTCAATGAAGCCATTTCGCAGTTAATGCATATAGAAAATGCAAACAAAATTACTTTCAAGCAAGAATTAGAAGTAGACCAAATTCAGAGTGACGGTCTACGTTTAAAAATTATCATTAGCAATTTGATTTCTAATGCTATAAAATATGCCGATAATAACAAGCAGGAAATGTTTATTTCTATTAAAACTTATATTTCCGAAGGTTTCAATAGAATTGAAATTGCAGATAACGGCATTGGTATTAAAGACGATTGCAAGGATTATATTTTTGAGATGTATTTTGGCACAAATAAAAACAAAGGTTCTGGATTAGGTCTTTATATTGTAAAAGAAGCCGTAGAAAATATCAAAGGAAATATTTCTGTTATTTCAGAAAACAGTATTGGAAGTAAATTTATTGTAGCAATCCCAACTTCTTATGGCATTTAATTCGACTATATTATTAATTGAAGACAACTTAATTGATCAGCTTGTTACCAAACAATTGCTAAAAAAGGTTCTTGATATTAATCAGGTTTTTATAGCTAATAATGGTCTGGAAGGCTTGCAGTGGATTATAAAAAATAAAAAGGCCAAACAGAAATTGGTTATTTTATTAGATATTCAAATGCCTATAATGAATGGTTTTGAATTTCTGGACATTTTTCAAACTCTTAATACAGAAATTCAGGATGAAACACAAATTTATGTAGTTTCTTCAACCTTAGATTCTGATGAAATTGAGCAAATTAGGAAAAATGAATTTGTTGAAGATTTTTTAAACAAACCCATTCCTGTTGAAGAATTAAAAAAGCAATTTTTAAACAGTTTTTTATTCTAAAATACGATTTACCTGAGAGAAAGATCTTTGATAATAAGCTTCTTTTGTAGAAGAAATTATAACACCTCCATGAGTAGAAGAGTGTACAAACTTAATTTCTCCATCGGCAGCTTCAACTACCATTCCTACGTGGTTAATATGGCGTCTCCCGTTTGTTTTAAAGAAGATCAGATCGCCTTTTTGTGCTTCACTCGAAGCTACTTTTGTTCCTATACGTGATTGTTCTATTGAACTTCTTGGCAGTTTAATATCAAAATTTCCAAAAGTACAGAACATTAATCCAGAACAGTCAAAACCTGCTTTTGTAGTACCGCCGGAACGGTAACGTGTTCCTATATTTCCTGTTGCGCTTGTAATAATCTGATCGATTAAATCAGAATGATTTCCGTTATAAACCGATGTCGTGTCTTTTTTAACTATTGAACTATCCAGCTTAACATCTGTATTATCTGCAATTTGAGATTCAGTACCAAAAGTTTCATTTAATAAAGGCTGAGGAGCATTTGCTGCATTAACTGCATCTGCTTTTTCTTTGCTTGTCCTTATTTTTAAAACGTATCCAACAGGAAGTTTTGCTTTTATTGAAGGATTCTGCCTTTCTAATTCTTTTACCGTTATTCCGTATCTTTTTGCAATTGCATATTTTGTTTCTTTTGACTGAACTTCAACAGCAATTTCAACATCGGAGGCAGGAATTATTTCAGGTTTTTGTGTTTCTAAATTTTGAGCCGTATTTTCAACTGCAGCAACAGCGTTATTTGATGGGATAATGATTTGCTGACCAATTTTTAAACCTTCTGTTTCTAGGGCCGGATTGACTTTTTTAAGATCATCAACAGAAACATTGTATTTTTTTGAAATTCCCCAAAGTGTTTCTTTTTGTAAAACTTCGTGTGTACCCGGAGTATTATTTGCCACAGATTGTACTGGGTTTGGAGCAGATTTTGCATTTTTATTCGGAATAAGAAGAACCGAATTTAATTTTAGAACTTTAGGAGCATTAGGATTGGCTTCTTGAATATCTTTTGCTTTTACTCCATATTTTTTAGCAATTACAGTGAGGTTTTCTCCTTTTGAAATTTTATGTTTGATAAATTTTTCCTGAGAAAAAACACCAACACTAAAAAAAAACAATACTATAATTAATCTAAAAACCATACTTACCTATTAAAGTTATTACTCCTTTTTTAAGTTTAGGACCTTATTTGAAACTCAAAAAGCACAAATATATTGCCTAAAAGGCGAATTTAACTTTTTAAAGTAAGTTTTACACGTTTTTTAACAACTAATTTACTTCAAATTAACAAGTACGGCATGCAATTTGAGCCAACTTTTTGATATTATGCTTTTTACGAATAAGTATTTTTTTAAGCTAAACTTAACCTAAACCAAGAAAATATATGAGAAAACTATTCTTATTATTAGCATTTTTTCCTTTACTATCTTTTGCTCAAAACATACAGGGTATCGTTGTTTCACAAAAAGACAGTCTTCCTATACAAGACACTAATATTTTTGCACTCTCTACCAAAGCCGGAACAATAACTAATAAAGATGGGGAATTTTCAATAAATCTTCTATCTAAATATAAAGACAACGAATTACTAGAAATATCTCATATCGGCTATACTACGAGAAGAATTACTATAAGTTATTTAAAAAACCATAAGTATAAAATCTATCTTGATGAGGAAATTCAAAATTTATCCGAATTAACTATTACCTCAAATATTAAATTAAAATCAAAAATTCCCTTTCACAAACTTACTCCCTCAAAATACAGTGCTTTCTCATTTGGCTCTTTTTTAAAAGATGATAAAATTTATGTTATTGGCGGAGATGCTTCTTTGGAAGTAAATGAATTAGAAAGGCTTCGTTCTCAAAGAGCTGATTTCACTTTAACCACATATCTTCAGGCCTCTGCTGTAAACTCAAAGCTTTCATACTACAGACGAGATTTCTCAATTTATGATATCAAAACAGATACTTGGGAGTACCTTAAATTAGACTTAAATTTGAAAAAAAGAGCACATCATAACATTCATTTTTATGACAATTCAATTTTTGTTTTAGGAGGAAAAAGAATTTTAATTAACCAAAAAAGCAGTTGGGAATACTTGCAAGATCAAATTGAGGTTGTCGATTTAAATAAACAAACTATTAAAGTTGATAATACAAATCCTCATCAGGCTTGTGATTTTGCTTCATTTAGCTATAAAGATAATATTATTGTAATGGGAGGATCAGTCAAATCAACCGAAAGCGGCAAAAAAGATTACACTAACAAAGTACATTTATACAATATCACTTCCGGATATTGGTATGAACTGGATAATATGCCCACTGCCAAAGAAACTTCTGGAATTGTGATCGATGATAAAATTTATATTATTGGCAGAAACAATGGCAAACCTATATCAAAAGTTGAGACATTTGATTTAAACACACAAGTATGGCAGGTTGAAGGCGAATTATTTTCAGGACTGGAAAAACCTGCAATCGCTTACAGTGACAATATGATTTATATTTATGAAGATTCACTGCTTTATACTTATAACTTAAAAACCAAACAACTCAAAGAATATGAAACCGAAATAGCTCTGAAATATTCTGCGATGTATTTTGACGATGATAAATTATATATTGTTGGAGGACGGACTGAAGATAAATTCTCCAAATTACCTTCTGCAAATGTATTCAGTATTAATATTGCGGATTTTAAAACCACAAATCCAAGCAGAACTAAAGTTTTATCTAAAATAACCGGTTTAGCAAAAGCAAATTAGCATAAAAAAACGCCCTGTTTTCACAGAGCGTTTTTTGCTATAATTAAACCCTTAGAATTAAGCTTTTCCAGCTGCAATTAAGTTTAATGCAGAACCTGCAACAAACCATCCAATTTGCCCAGCATTATACGTGTGGTTTGCCAAAATAATATCTTTTGTACCATTTGCGTGAACAAATTCTAATGTTAACGGTTTACCCGGAGCAAATTCTGTTAAATCTAAGAAATTGATTGTGTCATCTTCCTGAATTTTATCATAATCAGCTTCGTTTGCAAAAGTCAAACCTAAAAGACCTTGTTTTTTAAGGTTTGTTTCGTGAATACGAGCAAAAGATTTTACTAATACTGCTTTAACCCCTAAGAAACGAGGTTCCATAGCGGCATGTTCACGAGAAGAACCTTCACCATAGTTATGATCTCCCACGACAATTGAAGGAACTCCCGCTGCTTTATACGCACGCGCTACGGCAGGAACAGCATCGTATTGTCCTGTTAATTGATTTTTAACTGAATTCGTTTTTTGATTATAAGCATTTACTGCTCCAATCAACATATTGTTTGAAATATTATCTAAGTGTCCGCGGAAACGTAACCAAGGCCCTGCCATTGAAATGTGATCCGTAGTACATTTTCCGAAAGCTTTGATTAATAATTTAGCCCCCGTAATATTTTTTCCGTCCCAAGCATCAAACGGAGCAAGCAATTGTAAACGCTCTGATGCTGGATTTACAACAACCTGAACGCCTGAACCGTCTTCGGCTGGAGCCTGAAATCCAGGATCTTCAGCATAGAAGCCTTTAGCAGGAAGTTCATTCCCCGTAGGTTCATCAAGCATTACTTCTTCTCCATCTTCATTGATTAATTTATCAGTTAATGGATTAAAACCTAAATCACCTGCAATAGCCAGCGCAGTTACTAACTCTGGAGAACCAACAAACGCTAAAGTATTTGGATTACCGTCGGCACGTTTTGAAAAGTTACGATTGAAAGAGTGAACGATTGTATTTCTTTCTTCTTTTTCAGCACCTTCTCTATCCCACATACCAATACATGGTCCGCAGGCATTAGCAAAAACAGTAGCTCCAATTTTATGGAAAGTATCAATAAATCCGTCTCTTTCGATTGTAGAACGCACAACTTCAGAACCTGGAGTAATAGTAAATTGTGCTTTAGTTGTTAGATTTTTCTCTGCAACTTGTTTTGCTAACGAAGCCGCGCGAGAAATATCTTCGTAAGATGAGTTTGTACATGAACCTATTAAACCAACCTGAATTTGTAATGGCCAGTTATTTTTAACAGCTTCTTCTTTCATTTTTGAAATTGGAGTAGCTAAATCTGGAGTAAAAGGACCATTTAAGTGTGGCTCTAATTTTGACAGATCAATTTCAATAACCTGATCAAAGTATTTCTCAGGATCAGCATAAACTTCAGGGTCACCTGTTAAGTAAGAAGCCACTTTATCTGCTGCATCGGCAACATCAGCTCTATTTGTAGAACGCAGGTAACGGCTCATAGAATCATCATATCCAAAAGTTGAAGTTGTAGCTCCAATTTCGGCACCCATATTACAAATAGTTCCTTTTCCTGTACAAGACATTGCTGTTGCACCTTCACCAAAATATTCAACTATTGCGCCCGTTCCTCCTTTTACAGTAAGAATACCTGCAACTTTTAAGATAACATCTTTTGGAGCTGTCCACCCTGATAACTTACCAGTTAATTTCACTCCTATTAGTTTTGGAAATTTTAATTCCCAAGCCATTCCAGACATTACGTCTACAGCATCGGCTCCACCAACACCAATAGCTACCATTCCCAATCCACCTGCATTTACAGTATGCGAATCGGTTCCAATCATCATTCCACCTGGAAAAGCATAATTTTCAAGAACTACTTGGTGAATAATTCCAGCTCCGGGTTTCCAGAAACCAATTCCGTATTTATTAGAAACTGACGAAAGGAAATCAAAAACCTCATTACTTTGTGTTTTTGCTCTGGCTAAGTCTGTAGCAGCATCTACTTTTGCCTGAATCAAGTGATCGCAGTGTACTGTTGTAGGAACTGCTACTTTAGATTTTCCGGCATGCATAAATTGCAATAATGCCATCTGTGCGGTTGCATCCTGACACGCTACACGGTCTGGTGCAAAATCAACATAATCAACTCCTCTACCAAACGCTTGAGTTGGAGTTCCGTCCCAAAGATGGTTGTATAAAATTTTCTCAGTCAAAGTAAGTGGACGACCAACAATCTCGCGTGCTTTGTCAACACGACTCGGCATGTTCTCATACACTTTTTTTATCATTTCAATATCAAAAGCCATAGTTTATTTGTTTTGTTTTTTTCTAATTTTGAACATCACAAGTTACAAAAAATAGAAGAGTTAAAAAAGAAAAAGCCCGAGTTTATCACTCGGGCTTTGAAATATTAATAATCGTTAGATTACATTACTAATGATTTATTTGAAGGCGCAAACTTAGTCAGGTTAATACCGTCTACAGCCGTTGTATACTCATCTAATGTTGGAGTTCTACCCAAAATTGTAGAAAGAACCACAACTGGTGTTGAAGACAGTAAAGACTCTCCTTTTTTACCTTCTGTATCTTCTACAACCCTTCCTTGGAAAAGACGCGTAGAAGTTGCCATTACAGTATCTCCTTTTGCTGCTTTTTCTTGGTTACCCATACATAGGTTACATCCTGGACGCTCTAAATAAAGCATGTTTTCATATTCTGTACGTGCAGCACCTTTTGGAGCATTATCATCGAATTCGAAACCAGAGTATTTTTGCAATACTTCCCAGTCACCTTCTGCTTTAAGTTCATCTACAATGTTGTATGTTGGAGGAGCTACAACTAGAGGAGCTTGAAACTCCACTTTACCATTTTGTGCTTCAACATTTTTCAACATCTGAGCAAGGATTTTCATATCACCTTTGTGAACCATACAAGAACCGATAAATCCAAGATCTACTTTTTTCACTCCGCCATAGAAAGATAATGGTCTAATAGTATCGTGAGTATATCTTTTAGAAACATCAGCGTTGTTTACGTCTGGATCGGCAATCATTGGCTCAGCAATCTGATCAAGATCAACCACAACTTCTGCATAATATTTAGCATTTGCATCTGGAGTTAAAGCTGGTTTTTCTGCAGATTTAATTTCTGTAATTCTCTTATCAGCTTTGTTGATCAATCCCTGAAGAACGTGTTTATCGTTATCCATACCTTTGTCGATCATGATCTGGATTCTTCCTTTTGCAATTTCTAATGATTCGATTAACGTTTCATCTTCAGAAATACAGATAGAAGCTTTTGCTTTCATTTCAGCAGTCCAGTCAGTAAATGTAAACGCCTGATCTGCAGTAAGAGTTCCGATATGAACCTCAATAATTCTTCCCTGGAATACGTTCTCTCCACCAAACTGATGTAACATCTGAGCCTGAGTAGCATGAACCACATCACGGAAATCCATATATCCTTTCATATCTCCTTTGAAAGTTACTTTCACAGATTCCGGAATTGGCATTGAAGCTTCACCGGTAGCAAGAGCAAGAGCAACAGTTCCTGAGTCAGCACCAAAAGCAACACCTTTTGACATTCTCGTGTGAGAGTCACCACCAATAATGATAGCCCACTCATCAATTGTAATATCGTTAAGCACTTTGTGAATAACGTCTGTCATTGAATGGTAAACTCCTTTCGGATCACGAGCTGTGATTAATCCGAAATCGTTCATGAATTTCATCAATTTTGGAATGTTTGCCTGTGCTTTTTTATCCCATACAGAAGCAGTGTGACAACCTGATTGGTAAGCACCGTCTACGATTGGTGAAATTACTGTAGCCGCCATAGATTCTAATTCCTGAGCAGTCATTAATCCTGTAGTATCCTGAGAACCTACAATGTTAACTTCTACACGAACGTCAGAACCAGCGTGTAATACTTTACCCGGAGCGATTCCAACAGCATTTTTGTTGAAGATTTTTTCAACCGCTGTAAGACCTTGTCCTTCATGAGAAATTTCTTTTGATGGAGCAAATACAAGAGGTGCTTCAACATCTAAAACTTTTGCCGCTAATGTTTGAAGTTTTTTTCCAAACACGATTGCGTATGAACCACCAGCTTTAATAAACTCCATTTTCTGAGGCGTAAATGCCTTAGAAATGTCAATTAATTCCTGATCGCCGTTGTATAATTTTTTCTCTTTAATATTAATAGTTAAAACTGTTCCGGTTGCAACAGAATATGCTTGTTCTAAGATTGGTTCGTCGTTTTCGTTACGAAGAACATTTCCGTCAGCATCTACTTTTTTAACCCAGTTTTTAAGGTCTAATCCAATACCTCCTGTAACATCTACAGTCGTTAAGAAAATTGGAGAAATACCGTTTGTTCCACCTACGATTGGTGCAATATTTACAAATGGAATGTATGGGCTTGCTTGTTTTCCTGTCCAAAGTGCCACGTTGTTTACACCTGACATTCTAGAAGAACCTACTCCCATTGTTCCTTTTTCTGCGATTAACATTACGCTTTTATCAGGGTGCTGTGCTTGTAAAGCTCTAATTTCCTGTTGCGCCTGAGGCGTAATCATACACTGCCCGTGAAGTTCACGATCTGAACGTGAGTGTGCCTGATTACCTGGAGAAAGTAAATCTGTAGAGATATCACCTTCACCGGCAATAAAAGTAACTACCTTAATTTCGTCTGCTACTTCTGGAAGTTTAGTAAAAAACTCAGCTTGTGCATAACTTTCAAGGATTTCTTTTGCAATAGAATTATCATTTCTGAACGCTTCTATTAAACGATCTGTATCTGCCTCATAAAGGAAAACTTGTGTTTTAAGAACTTTTGCAGCGCTTTTTGCAATAGCAGCATCGTTACCTAAAGCTAAATCAAGCAATACCTTAATAGAAGGTCCACCTTTCATGTGAGACAACAATTCGAAAGCAAAATCCGGAGTAATTTCTTTTACTACAGACTGACCAAGAATAATCTCTTTTAAAAATTCAGCTTTTTCACCAGCAGCACTAGTAGTTCCTGGTAACGTATTGTAAATAAAAAACTTAAGAGAATCTTCTCTGTATTCGTTATTTAAATCTTTAATTTGTGCAATAATTTCGCTTAATAATTCAGCACTATCAATTGGTTTTGGGTGAAGTCCCAGATTTTTACGTTCTTCAATCTCTTGGATATAATCCTTATAAATGTTCATAATTAAGGCAGATTTATTTTTTTGTTCGCAAATTTACGCATTAAAGCGGATAATTAAAAAAAATATAATAGAAGTCGCCTTTTCAAAAATTATTATTGTTAAAAAACGATTTTCACTGCTTGTTTTTGTCAAAATATCAATTTTGTATTAAAAAAATGAATTATTGATATTTTAAAAACTTTTCATTAACAAAGTCGAAATTTGATGTTATAAATCAAGTAAGATTTTACCCCTGTTTTGACTAAGAATCTTTCTAAATAAACAATTATAACGTTATAGTTGTCATTTTTAACGTCGGTTTCATCACATTTATAACTTTCAAAATTTAATGATAATTTAAAGTTTAAGAGTTCGGCAAAACAAAAAATCCTGATAATAAATTATCAGGATTTTACATTCAATATTATGAAAGATTACAGTAGTTTTTTAATAATAACTTCTTCAGTTATTCCTTCTGCATCTGCTTTATAATTTTTAATAATTCTGTGACGTAATATTCCGGTTGCAACAGCCTTTACATCTTCAATATCCGGAGAAAACTTACCATTAAAAGCAGCATGTGCTTTTGCAGCTAAAATTAAATTTTGAGAAGCTCTTGGTCCTGCTCCCCAGTCTAGATAATTTTTTACAAATTCATTTGTTAATGCATTGTCAGGACGAGTTTTACTTACCAAAGTCACTGCATACTCGATAACATTATCTGCCACGGGAATTCGGCGGATTAAATGCTGAAAATCTATAATTTCCTGAGCAGTAAATAAAGGTTTTATTTCAACTTTTGCATCAGATGTGGTTTGTTTTACCACCTTTACTTCTTCTTCAAAAGTTGGATATTCTAATTTTACAGCAAACATAAAACGGTCTAACTGAGCTTCAGGAAGCGGATATGTTCCTTCCTGCTCGATTGGGTTTTGGGTTGCTAATACAAAATAGGGTAAATCCAATTTATAATTTTGACCTGCAATGGTTACAGAACGTTCCTGCATGGCTTCAAGCAAAGCTGCCTGAGTTTTTGGCGGTGTTCTGTTAATCTCGTCTGCTAAAATAATGTTAGAAAAAATTGGTCCTTTTATAAATTTAAAGTGTCTGTTTTCATCTAAAATTTCACTTCCTAAAATATCAGAAGGCATTAAATCCGGAGTAAACTGAATTCTTTTAAAATCTAACCCCAAAGCCTGAGACAAAGTATTAATCATTAACGTTTTTGCCAAACCCGGAACACCTATTAAAAGTGCATGGCCTCCAGAAAATATACAAAGTAAAATTTGGTCGATTACGGCATCCTGCCCTACAATGATTTTTGCTATTTCGTTTTTTAATTCGTTACGTTTCTGAACTAAATTATGAATTGCTGTTACGTCAGACATTTATGAATATATTTAAAATTAAAAAGAGTTAGTTTAATGAATTCATAAAACTAACTCTTTTTCTTTATTTAATAAAAATTATTTTTTTAACCAGTTGTTAGCAAAAGTACAATCTTTGTATTCGCCAATAATTTTGATGTAAGTATCTTTAATTTTAGTATCAAACCATTTTGCAATTGCGTTAATTTGTTTTTCTTTTAATGCTAATTCTTTAATCTTAGTATAATCTTTAGCATAATCTGCAACGTGCTCATCGATTCTATTAGTAACTGTAATAAGCTTATAAGTCTTTTTCTCTTTTTCATCTGTATTTAAAAGAGGCTGAGAAACTTCGTCATCTTTTAAATTAGAAACCTGGCTGTATAAAGTCGGGTCCATTTTAGTCAACTCAAAACGTGTATCCTGTGTATTAGGATTAATTAAAGTTCCTCCATTAGCTCTGGTTTCTTTTTCATCAGACTCTGTTCTAGCTGCTTCTGCAAATGTTAATTCTTTGCTTACAATTTTAGCTCTAATGTTTGCAATTCTTTCTTTTGCTTCTTTTAAAGCTGATTCAGAAACTGTAGGAGAAATCAGGATATGACGAAGTTCTATTTCTTGTCCTTTAATTTTCTCAACCATAATAATATGAAACCCGAAAATGGTTTCAAAAGGTTGTGAAATTTCACCTGCCTGCAAGCTGAATGCAACATCCTTAAACTCTTTTACAAAAGGTGTTTTTCTTGTCATTTTATAATACCCACCATTTGGTGAAGATCCTTTATCCTGAGAATATAAAACGGCTTTTGTTGCAAAACTTGATCCTTCTAAAACGTCTTTTCTAATAGCGTTTAATCGGTCAATAACTTTTTGTTTATCTTCTTTAGAAACTTTAGGTTCTACAACAATCTGTGCTACTTCCATTTCAGCTCCAAAAGTCGGCAATTCGTCTTTCGGGATTTTTTTAAAGAAATTACGAACTTCTTCTGGAGTAATTTCTACATCTTTAACAATTTTATCTCTCATTTCTGAGGCTAATTTCTGCTCTTTTAAGATGTCAGCAAAATACGTTTTAAATTCTTCAACAGAACCTTTTTTATAGTATTCTACTACTTTATTAATATCTCCAACTTGTTGAATCATATAATTCAAACGCTCTTCCATCATGCTTCTAACTTCGGCATCACTTACAATAATACTATCCTGAATAGCCTGGTGTGCATATAATTTATCTTCTAAAAGTTTTCCAAGCATCTGGCATCTTGTAATATCTTTTATACTGCCTCCCTGACTTGAAATCTCTAAATAACCTTTATCAATATCTGAATCTAAAACAATATAATCTCCAACGGTAGCGATAATACCGTCAATTTTTTGTTTACCGTGCACTGGTTCTGCAGGTTTTTCAGCTACAACATCCTTAATAATTTCCTGAGCTGAAACTATTGAAGAGAAAAAAAGTAAAAAACACATTGTTAAGACTAACTTGTAATCAATTGTTTTTAGCTGTAATTTTTTTAATAACATTATTTTAAATTTAATTTGGATGTTAAAGATCTGTACTTTAAAATTTTAATTAAGATCGTATTAGCAATTTTAAAACGTAATTCTAAAAAAGTCAATATACGGTTCTTTATCTTATATAAAACGAACAAAAATAACAATTCAATTACATAATACAACTATCAGCCATAGTATTAACAAAAAATTATGTGGAAGATAAAATGAAATCTAATTCATTATCACTTTCTACTTTGGATTTTCTTTGTTTAAAATCAATATTGCAATCTGATCAATTTAATTTCGAATCATTTTTTTTAAGCTTTAAAAAAAGTTTTAAACACTACAACGTTTTCGTTGTAAAACTATTTTCTTACAAAACTCAACGGTATAGAAAAACTCCTACTTTAGATGCGTAATTAATAATTTATAGCAATAAAAATTAAGAATATCTTGTTTTTAAGTCTAAAATTTAACAATTACAAACTTTATTAATTTAACCTTAACCACATCTATCATGAAAAAACCTATTGCAAAATTATGTTTTGCTGTTGTGCTTACAGGATTGCTTTATTCTTGTTCGCAAAATGAAACTAATGAATCTGACTCTAAAGCAGAAAGTCAGCAATTTAAAATTATTAATGTTACGAATCACGATGGAAAACCTTTTAGCACTGGCACTTCTTCATCTTCTTTAACGGGTAAATATGTAGACAATCCGGGCGGAGGCGTTATGATGCAGGCTTTTTACTGGGATGTTCCTGCCGGCGGAAATTGGTGGAACACAGTAAGCAGTAAAGTAACTGCGTGGGGAAATGCAGGAATTGGTTCTATTTGGCTTCCACCTGCTTCAAAAGCACAAAATGGAGCTTTTTCTATGGGATATGATCCAACAGATTATTTTGATTTTGGAGATTACAACCAAAACGGAAGCACAGAAACCCGATTTGGTTCTAAAACTGAATTGGTAAACTTAATTACAAATGCTCATGCACAAAATATGAAAGTGTATGCTGATATTGTAATTAATCATAATAGCGGCGGACAGTCTGAGGCGAATCCGTTTACGGGAACTAACACTTGGACCAATTTTACCGGAATTGCTTCGGGAAAATTTAAACGTACTTATAATGATTTCTATAAAAATAGTTATGGTAATAATGACGAAGGCGCTTTTGGCGGATTTCCTGATTTATGCCACGCTGCTCCTAACGTACAAGACTGGCTTTGGCTTAGAGCCGATGGTGTTGGTAAATATTACAAAAACACAATGAAATTTGACGGATGGCGATTTGACTACGTTAAAGGTTTTGGACCGTGGGTTGTAAATGCATGGAATGCAAATGTAGGCGGATTTTCGGTTGGGGAATATTGGGATTCTAACGTAAATACGCTTGAATGGTGGGCTAATAATGCTAATAGTTCTGTTTTTGATTTTGCATGTTATTACAAAATGAATGATGCTTTTGACGGAAATAATCTGGCTTTATTAAACGACGATATGATGTGGAAACGTAATCCGTACAAAGCCGTAACGTTTGTTACAAATCATGATACCGATGAAATCTGGAGCAAAATGTTAGCTTACTCCTATATATTAACTCACGAAGGTTATCCAACAATTTTTTACAGAGATTATGAAGAATGGCTGGATAAAAACAAATTAAACAACCTGATCTGGATTCATAATAATAAAGCAACCGGAACAACTTCGATTTTATATTCTGACAATGACGAATATGTTGCAAGGAGAAACGGTTATAACGGAAATCCTGGCTTGGTGGTTTACATTAACAATTCTGATGCCTGGCAGGAAAGATGGATTCAAACTAACTGGGCTAATACACAGATTAAAGATTTTACAGGAAACTCAACTTGGTACCCAACAACGCAGGGTGATAAATGGGTAAAAATACAATGTCCTCCAAAAGGATATTCAATTTGGTCAATTAATCAGTAATTTTAAAAGTGACTATTATAAGGCTGTTTTACACAGCCTTATTTTTTTACCTAAAAAAGAAGACTTCCAAATTTATGAAGTGAATATTTTTATAAAGCCGTAATTTAATAGTACTTTTGCAACCTATTTATACGAAATATGAGCTTTTTAAAAGAAATACAACGCAGAAGAACATTTGGAATTATATCGCATCCTGATGCCGGTAAAACAACTTTAACTGAGAAATTACTATTGTTTGGAGGGGCTATTCAGGAAGCTGGGGCTGTAAAAAACAATAAAATCAAAAAAGGAGCAACGAGTGACTTTATGGAAATCGAACGCCAGAGAGGTATTTCGGTTTCGACTTCTGTACTTGCTTTTAATTATAAAGATAAAAAAATCAATATCCTTGATACTCCGGGACACAAGGATTTTGCTGAAGATACTTTTAGAACTTTAACCGCTGTTGATAGTGTAATTGTTGTAATTGACGTTGCAAAAGGGGTTGAGGAACAAACAGAAAAACTGGTTGCTGTTTGTAGAATGCGTAATATTCCTATGATTGTTTTCATTAACAAATTAGACCGTGAAGGTAAAGATGCCTTTGATCTAATGGATGAAGTAGAACAAAAACTAGGTTTAAAAGTTACACCTTTAAGTTTTCCAATTGGAATGGGTTATGATTTTCAGGGAATTTACAATCTTTGGGAAGAAAACATTAACCTTTTCAGCGGAGACAGCCGTAAAAATATTGAAGAAACCATTGCTTTTTCTGATGTTCAGAATAACCCTGAATTAGATAAAATCGTGGGAGAAAAAGCAGCTAATAAACTTCGAGAAGAATTAGAATTAATTGATGAAGTTTATCCAAAATTTGAACGTCAGGATTATTTAGACGGAAAAATTCAGCCTGTATTTTTTGGTTCTGCTTTAAATAATTTTGGAGTTCGAGAATTGTTAGACTGTTTCATTACAATCGCACCTTCACCAAGAGCAAAAGACTCTGAAACTCGTTTGGTAGATCCTGCCGAAGAAAAAATGTCTGGATTTGTTTTTAAAATCCACGCAAATATGGATCCTAAACACCGCGACCGTTTAGCATTTATTAAAATTGTTTCTGGAACTTTTGAAAGAAATAAACCGTATTACCACGTTCGCCAGAAGAAAAATTTAAAATTCTCAAGTCCAAACGCTTTTTTCGCTGAGAAAAAAGAGATCGTAGATATTTCTTATCCGGGAGATATTGTTGGTTTACACGATACAGGAAACTTTAAAATTGGTGATACCCTGACTGAAGGCGAAATTATGAGCTTTAAAGGTATTCCAAGTTTCTCACCAGAGCATTTTAGATACATCAATAACGCTGATCCTATGAAAGCAAAACAGCTGGATAAAGGTATTGATCAGTTAATGGATGAAGGAGTTGCACAGTTGTTTACTTTAGAAATGAACAATCGTAAAATTATTGGTACTGTTGGAGCACTTCAGTATGAAGTAATTCAGTACCGTTTAGAGCACGAATATGGTGCAAAATGTACTTATGAAAACTTCCCTGTTCATAAAGCCTGCTGGGTTAAGCCAGAAGATCCTAAAAATGAAGAATTTAAGGAATTTAAACGTATTAAGCAAAAATTCCTTGCTCATGATAAATACGGCCAGTTAGTTTTCTTAGCCGATTCTGATTTTACAATTCAAATGACGCAGAGTAAATATCCAACGGTGAAACTATACTTTACATCAGAATTTGAATAAAAATTCTAAATATAAAAACAAAAGGCTGTCTAATAAAAGACAGCCTTTTTTCTTTAAAATATACTGTTTATTTTTTGGAGTAGTTTATTCCTAATCCTCCCGCAATATATATTCTGGCTAGTTCTTCTGCATTAATTACTATATTTTGAACCAGTGTATTATTATGAACCGATTTCATGCTAAAAGGTATTTCTTTTGAAAGATAATAATCATTTCCTGTTATAGTCACCATGATTGATTTACTGTTTTTCAAAACTTGTGCCACAGCAGTAAACTCACCGTTTTTGGAATTTACTTTCACAGGATTTACTGAACCATTTACAGCAAGCATTAGATCCGGATAAACCTCTTTATTAAATGGTTTATTGGTTTTCTTATCTAATAATTTTCCTTTCACTGTAATTGTTACTTCTTGATTTACATTTTCATTATAGGCTACTTTACCAACTTTATAACTAACAGGTTTTGGACTGATTTCTGTTTCAGCAGGTTTGTTTTCCTGTGCTTTAATAGTTGATGCTAACAATACAGATGCAGCTACAGCAGCATATTTTAAACTATTTATTTTAGAAACTTCATTATGCACAAATTCTTCTTCAAGCTGAGTGGTTTTTAGTCGGGCACAAATATTTGCATCTTTATTTGAAGCAATAAATTTAGCAACCTCAGAGTTCGTTTTTTTACTCAAATCGATCACATTTTTCATACAGGAATTACAAAATGAACCGTTTGCATTAGGAATCATTTTATCAAAATTTTCAGAACACGGATTTGTTATTTCTAAGGTGAATTTCTTTTTCATACTATACTTTTATTAAGTTAAAATCATTCTGAACGACTCTTACTTATATAGAGTATAATTTTAGTAAAAAGGTTGGAAAAGAAGTAAAATATTTTAAAATAAAAACATAACAACCTCATTTTTAAGCATAAAAAAAGCACTAATTAATTAGTGCTTTTTTAAACTTTGAATTAAATCAACCTTACTAAGTCATTATATTTCAAAAATTAATCTATCATAGGAACCGCCAAATTATAATAATACAGATGCAAAAAGAAATTTTGTCGACCAAAGTAAATTAAATCAGACAAACTGCATTTTTATTGCAGTATGATTCAAAAAAAAGCCCCACTTTTAAAAGTGGGGCTTTCTAAATTTATGCTTGTCCTGCCGGACCAAAATTAAGCGGAATCGGCGCTTGTTCTGTCTCTTTGATTTCGCCGTGAGCAGCTTCAAATCGATGGATATTTTCACCTATAGCTCTTAATAATCTTTTAGCATGTTGTGGTGTCAAAACAATTCTTGACTTTACCTTGGCTTTAGGAATCCCCGGCATAATGCTCACAAAATCTAAAACAAATTCTGATGATGAGTGATTAATAATCGCAAGATTAGAATAAATTCCTTCTGCGACTGTTTCGTCTAACTCAATGTTAATTTGCTCTTGTTGTTGTTTTGGATTACTCATAGTTTCCTAATTAATAAATGTATTCTTCTTTATTAGCCATCATTTCGTTGTAATCATCTTTAGATCCTACGATAGTGTTATCGTACTCTCTCATACCAGTTCCTGCAGGAATTCTGTGTCCAACAATTACATTTTCTTTTAATCCTTCTAAGTCATCTACTTTACCAGCTACTGCAGCTTCGTTAAGTACTTTCGTTGTCTCCTGGAATGAAGCCGCAGAAATGAATGATTTAGTTTGTAACGAAGCTCTTGTAATACCTTGTAAAACTGGCGTTGCAGTTGCAGTAATTACGTCTCTTGCTACAACAAGATTTTTATCTGTACGTTTCAATAATGAATTTTCGTCACGTAACTCACGAGGAGAAATGATCTGACCTGGTTTTAATACTGAAGAATCTCCAGCATCTTCAACCACTTTCATTCCGTATAATTTATCATTTTGAAGGATAAAGTCTTTAGTATGGATCAATTGATCTTCTAAGAATAGAGTATCTCCTGGATCTTCAACTTTAACTTTACGCATCATTTGACGAATTACAACCTCAAAGTGCTTGTCATTAATTTTTACCCCTTGTAAACGGTAAACCTCTTGAATTTCATTTACCAGATACTGTTGTACAGCAGCAGGTCCTTGAATTCTTAAGATATCATCTGGTGTAATAGCACCATCAGACAATGGAACTCCCGCTCTTACGAAGTCATTTTCTTGTACTAAGATCTGGCTAGAAAGCTTAACTAAATACTTTTTAATCTCACCAAATTTAGACTCGATAACGATCTCACGGTTACCTCTTTTGATTTTACCGAATGATACAACACCATCAATTTCAGATACAACTGCTGGGTTAGAAGGGTTACGAGCCTCAAGAAGCTCAGTAATTCTTGGTAAACCTCCCGTGATATCGCCTGCTTTAGAAGAACGACGTGGAATTTTTACTAATACTTTACCTGCCTTAATTTTCTCACCATTCTCAACCATTAAGTGTGCACCTACTGGTAAGTTGTACGAACGAATTAATTCTCCTTCTTTACCATAAACTAATAAAGTTGGGATTAATTTTTTGTTTCTAGCCTCAGAAATTACTTTTTCCTGGAAACCAGTCTGCTCATCGATTTCAACCATGAAAGATTGTCCTTGCTCTAAATCTTCGTAAGCAATCTTACCAGTAAATTCAGAAACAATTACACCATTATATGGATCCCATTTACAGATTACAGTTCCTTTTCCAACAGTTTCACCATCTTTTACAAAGATACTAGAACCGTAAGGAATATTGTGTGTGTTTAAGACAATTCCAGTTCCTTCGTCAACTAATTTTAACTCAGTTGAACGAGATACTACGATATCAACTTCATTACCTTCGCTGTCTTCACCTTTAACCGTTTTTAAATCTTCAATCTCAAGACGTCCGTTGAATCTTGTAACAATACTAGACTCTTCAGAGATACCTCCAGCAACCCCTCCAACGTGGAACGTACGAAGTGTTAACTGTGTACCTGGCTCTCCAATAGACTGAGCTGCAATAACTCCGACAGCTTCACCTCTTTGTGTCATCTTACCAGTAGCTAAGTTTCTACCGTAACATTTAGCACAAATACCTTTTAAAGCCTCACAAGTTAATGGAGATCTAACTTCAACTTTTTCAATTGGAGAAGCTTCGATAGTCTTAACAATCGATTCAGTAATTTGTTGTCCAGATTGAACTATTACTTCGTTAGTAAGAGGATTGATAACGTCTTGTAAAGCAACACGTCCTAAAATTCTCTCTCCTAATGATTCAACGATTTCCTCATTTTTCTTCAATGCAGCAACTTCAACACCTCTTAAAGTTCCACAATCCTCAATGTTAACAATAACATCTTGAGAAACGTCGTGAAGCCTTCTTGTTAAGTAACCAGCATCGGCCGTTTTAAGAGCCGTATCCGCAAGACCTTTACGAGCACCGTGAGTAGAAATGAAGTACTCAAGGATCGAAAGACCTTCCTTAAAGTTAGAAAGAATCGGGTTTTCAATAATCTCACCACCACCGGCAGTAGATTTTTTAGGTTTAGCCATCAAACCACGCATACCTGTTAACTGACGAATCTGCTCCTTAGAACCCCTCGCCCCAGAGTCAAGCATCATATATACAGAGTTGAAACCTTGCTGGTCTTCTCTAATATTTTTCATTGCTAATTCTGTTAACTGAGCATTCGCAGAAGTCCATACGTCAATAACTTGGTTGTAACGCTCGTTATTTGTGATAAGACCCATGTTATAGTTGGTTGAGATACCTTCAACTTGCTCTCTGGCATCTGCAATCAATTTAGTTTTTTGTTCCGGGATTCTAATATCACCTAAAGAGAATGATAAACCTCCTCTAAATGCAAATTTATAACCCATGTCTTTCATATTATCCAAGAAAGCTGCCGTTGTAGGTACATCAGTCACACTTAAAATGTGTCCGATAATATCTCTAAGGTTTTTCTTAGTCAATACGTCGTTGATATATCCAGCTGCTTCAGGTACTACTTCGTTAAATAATACACGTCCTGCAGTTGTCTGGATAATTTGGTACACTAATTCTCCAGCGTCATTAAAATCTTTTGCTCTAATTTTCACACGAGCATTCAATTCTAATCTTCCTTCGTTTAATGCAATATTTACTTCTTCAGCAGAGTAAAAAGTCAAATCCTGACCAATAATTTTGTGATCTTCTGTAGAAATACGCTCTTTGGTCATATAATATAGACCCAAGACCATGTCCTGAGAAGGTACAGTAATTGGAGCACCATTTGCAGGGTTTAAGATATTGTGAGAAGCCAACATTAATAATTGTGCCTCTAAAATAGCCTCTGGTCCTAATGGTAAGTGAACCGCCATCTGGTCACCATCGAAATCGGCGTTGAAAGCCGTACATACTAATGGGTGTAACTGGATCGCTTTTCCTTCAATTAATTTTGGTTGGAATGCCTGAATACCAAGTCTGTGCAAAGTAGGAGCACGGTTAAGTAATACCGGGTGTCCTTTAATTACATTTTCAAGGATATCCCAAACTACTGGCTCTTTTTTGTCAATGATTTTCTTAGCAGATTTTACTGTTTTAACAATACCTCTTTCAATCAATTTACGGATTACGAAAGGTTTGTATAATTCAGAAGCCATATCTTTTGGCAATCCGCACTCATATAATTTTAACTCTGGACCAACGACGATTACCGAACGAGCAGAATAATCCACACGCTTTCCTAAAAGGTTTTGACGGAAACGTCCTTGTTTACCTTTTAAAGAGTCAGATAATGATTTTAATGGTCTGTTTGATTCTGTTTTAACAGCAGAAGCTTTACGTGTATTATCGAATAATGAATCTACAGATTCTTGCAACATACGTTTCTCGTTTCTTAAGATAACTTCTGGAGCTTTAATCTCCATTAATCTTTTCAAACGGTTGTTACGGATGATTACACGACGATATAAATCGTTCAAATCTGAAGTTGCAAAACGACCTCCATCAAGTGGCACAAGCGGACGTAATTCTGGTGGAATAACTGGAACCACTTTCATAATCATCCATTCTGGACGGTTTTCGCGGTTTTCGTTAGACTCACGGAAAGATTCTACAACTTGTAATCTTTTTAAAGCCTCAGTTTTTCTTTGTTTAGATGTTTCGTTATTAGCGCTGTGTCTTAATTCATAAGATAATGCATCAAGATCGATACGAGCTAATAAATCCATAATACACTCTGCTCCCATTTTGGCAACAAATTTATTAGGATCTAAATCATCTAAATATTGGTTTTCCTGCGGAAGAGTATCTAAAATGTTTAAGTATTCTTCTTCAGTTAAGAAATCTAATCTTTGTAATGATTCTCCATCTGCATTTTTAGCGATACCAGCTTGGATTACTACGTATCTTTCGTAGTAAATAATCATATCTAATTTCTTAGATGGAAGACCAAGGATATAACCAATTTTGTTTGGAAGAGAACGGAAATACCAGATGTGAGCGATTGGCACAACAAGGTTGATGTGTCCTACTCTATCACGACGTACTTTTTTCTCAGTAACTTCAACACCACAACGGTCGCAGATGATACCTTTGTAACGAATTCTTTTATATTTACCACAAGCACACTCAAAATCCTTAACAGGTCCGAAGATTCTTTCGCAGAAAAGTCCGTCACGCTCTGGTTTGTGTGTTCTGTAGTTGATAGTTTCCGGCTTTAAAACCTCTCCTCTTGATTCTTTCAAGATAGATTCTGGTGAAGCCAATCCGATAGAGATTTTGTTAAATCTTTTTACCTGATTTTTATCTTTATTATTATTTCTGTTATTCATCATAGTTTTTACTATTGATTTATTTGCAATTAAAAAATTGATTTTAGATTTATAATCTACTCTTTAAAAGAAAAGAGTTAATCATTCAGCTACTACCTCGGGTTACTTCTCTAAACCTCAAATCTAATTTGAAGTGCTAGTCATATATTATATGAAAAATCGGAACGGGTTACGGGTATAAATCTTTAAAAACTTGTAACATTTTGTCTCAGCCAAAAGTCTCAGCTTTCAGTTTATAACTGAATACTGAGACTGTGACTAGAAACTTTTTTATTATTCTTCCAAACGAAGATCTAATCCTAGACCTTTCAATTCGTGCATTAATACATTGAATGATTCTGGTAAACCTGGTTCTGGCATAGTTTCACCCTTAACGATAGCCTCGTAAGTTTTAGCTCTACCAATAACGTCATCAGACTTAACAGTTAAGATTTCACGTAGTGTACTAGAAGCTCCATAAGCCTCAAGTGCCCAAACCTCCATCTCTCCAAAACGCTGACCTCCAAATTGAGCTTTACCTCCTAATGGCTGTTGCGTAATCAATGAGTATGGTCCGATAGAACGTGCGTGCATCTTATCATCAACCATGTGTCCTAATTTAAGCATGTAAATTACACCTACAGTTGCTTTTTGTGCAAAACGCTCTCCAGTTCCACCATCAAATAGGTAAGTATGTCCAAAACGTGGTACGTTAGCCTCATCAGTCAAAGCATTGATCTCATCCAGAGAAGCACCGTCAAAAATTGGAGTAGCAAATTTTCTACCCAAGTTCATACCAGCCCATCCAAGAACAGTCTCATAAATCTGACCAATGTTCATACGTGAAGGTACCCCAAGTGGGTTCAACACGATATCAACTGGCGTTCCGTCTTCCAAGAAAGGCATATCTTCATGACGAACGATTCTTGCAACAATACCTTTGTTACCGTGACGTCCTGCCATTTTATCCCCTACTTTCAACTTACGTTTCTTAGCAATATAAATCTTAGCTAATTTCAAGATACCAGATGGTAACTCATCTCCAACAGTGATCGTAAATTTCTCTCTTCTTAAAGCTCCTTGTAAGTCGTTCAGCTTAATTTTATAGTTATGAATCAAATCATTAACCATTTTATTAGTAGCATCATCAGCAACCCACTGACCTTTACTTAAGTGAGCAAAATCTTCTACTGCGTAAAGCATTTTTTGAGTATATTTTTTACCTTTTGGTAAAACTTCTTCACCCAAATCATTCATTACACCTTGAGATGTTTTTCCGTTAACGATCAAGAATAATTTCTCCACTAATCTGTCTTTTAATTCAACAAATTTAGTTTCGAATTCCATTTCAAGAGCTCCTAAAGCATCTTTATCCTGAGTACGTTTACGTTTATCTTTTACGGCTCTTGCAAATAATTTTTTGTCAAGAACTACACCATGTAAAGATGGAGAAGCTTTCAATGAAGCATCTTTTACGTCACCAGCTTTATCTCCGAAGATTGCACGAAGCAATTTCTCCTCTGGAGTTGGATCTGATTCTCCTTTTGGTGTAATTTTTCCAATCAAAATGTCGCCAGGCTTAACCTCTGCTCCAATTCTGATCATACCATTTTCATCTAAATCTTTAGTAGCTTCTTCAGAAACGTTAGGAATATCGTTTGTTAACTCTTCGTTTCCTAACTTAGTATCTCTAACCTCTAATGAATAATCATCAACGTGGATAGAAGTAAAAATATCATCACGAACTACTTTTTCAGAAATTACAATCGCATCCTCGAAGTTGTACCCTTTCCATGGCATGAACGCAACTTTTAAGTTTCTACCTAAAGCTAATTCTCCATTTTGAGTAGCATATCCTTCAGACAATACTTGTCCAGGAACAACTCTGTCACCTCTTCTTACGATTGGTTTCAAGTTGATACTTGTACCTTGATTGGTTTTTCTAAATTTAATTAAGTTGTATGTTTTCTCATCAGCATCAAAACTAACCATTCTTTCATCTTCAGTACGATCGTATTTAATAGTAATGATATTAGCATCAACGTATTCTACAGTACCATGACCCTCAGCATTAATTAATACTCTTGAGTCAGAAGCAACTTGACGCTCTAAACCTGTACCAACAATCGGAGCTTCAGGACGAATCAAAGGAACGGCCTGACGCATCATGTTAGATCCCATCAACGCACGGTTCGCATCATCATGCTCCAAGAAAGGAATCAAAGATGCAGAAATCGAAGCGATCTGGTTTGGTGCAACGTCTGTATAATGAACTACATTTGGCTCAACAACTGGGAAGTCACCTTCCTCACGAGCAATAACATTGCTAGCTGTAATTTTACCAGTTTCGTCCATTTCAATGTTTGCCTGAGCAATCATTTTTCCTTCTTCTTCTTCAGCACTTAAGTAGATTGGAGTACTCTCTAAATCAACTACACCGTTAGTAACTTTACGGTAAGGAGTTTCGATGAATCCCATTCCGTTTACTTTCGCGTAAACACCAAGAGATGAAATCAAACCAATGTTTGGTCCCTCAGGAGTTTCAATTGGACATAAACGTCCGTAGTGCGTGTAGTGAACGTCACGAACCTCGAAACCAGCTCTTTCTCTCGAAAGTCCACCTGGTCCAAGTGCAGATAATCTTCTTTTGTGTGTAATCTCAGCTAATGGATTCGTTTGATCCATAAATTGAGATAACTGGTTAGTACCAAAGAAAGAGTTGATAACCGAAGATAATGTTTTAGCATTGATCAAATCGATTGGTGTAAACACCTCGTTATCTCTAACGTTCATTCTCTCACGAATAGTTCTAGCCATACGTGCTAAACCAACACCGAATTGTTGAGACAATTGTTCTCCAACTGTTCTAACACGACGGTTTGATAAGTGATCAATATCATCAATCTCTGCTTTAGAGTTGATCAACTCGATCAAATATTTTACAATTGTAATAATATCCTCTTTAGTAAGCACTTGCTTATCCATTGGGATATCTAAATTCAATTTCTTGTTCATTCTATAACGACCTACTTCACCTAAGTTGTAACGTTGGTCAGAGAAGAACAATTTATCTATAATACCACGAGCAGTTTCCTCATCAGGCGGTTCAGCGTTACGCAACTGACGGTAAATGTGCTCTACAGCTTCTTTTTCAGAGTTTGTTGGATCTTTTTGTAACGTGTTGTGGATAATAGCATAATCTGCTTGATTGTTATCCTCTTTGTGTAACAAAATAGATTTAACGTTAGAATCGATGATCTCTTCAACATTATCTTTGTCGATAATAGTATCACGATCAAGGATGATTTCGTTACGCTCGATAGAAACCACCTCTCCAGTGTCCTCATCTACGAAATCCTCGTGCCAAGTGTTCAATACACGCGCAGCAAGTCTTCTTCCAATATATTTCTTAATTCCTGTTTTAGAAACTTTAATTTCTTCAGCAAGGTCGAAGATTTCAAGGATATCCTTATCTCTTTCGAATCCGATAGCACGGAATAAAGTTGTTACTGGTAATTTTTTCTTTCTATCGATATACGCGTACATAACGCTGTTGATATCTGTAGAAAATTCTATCCAAGATCCTTTAAAAGGAATTACTCTGGCAGAATAAAGTTTAGTTCCGTTTGCGTGGAATGATTGTCCAAAGAAAACCCCTGGAGAACGGTGTAATTGAGATACTACTACACGCTCGGCACCATTGATTACAAAAGTACCACTTGGAGTCATGTAAGGAATTGTTCCAAGATAAACATCCTGTACAATTGTTTCAAAATCTTCGTGTTCTGGATCTGTACAGTATAGTTTTAACCTAGCTTTTAAAGGCACACTATAAGTAAGACCTCTCTCTATACATTCTTGAATTGTATAACGTGGTGGGTCAACAAAATAATCTAGGAACTCCAATACAAAGTTGTTTCTTGTATCTGTAATTGGGAAGTTTTCCATGAAGGTGTTGTATAACCCTTCGTTGCCTCTTTCGTCAGATTTCGTTTCCAATTGGAAGAAATCTTTAAAAGATTTAACCTGTACATCTAGAAAATCCGGATAGTCAGGAATATTTTTTGTCGAGGCAAAATTCAATCTTTCAGTCTGATTTGTTATCATCAATGAACAAAATTTTGATTAAAAAAAAGTAATTTTTTGTGTAAAACACATTGCTTAGTTTATACTTTCTTTTTTAAAACCAATACATCTTTAAAAATAAACTAAAAAATAGTCTCATTTTTTTTCTTCGTATTGATCAAAAACTTTTTCGTATTTTAAACTATTTGATAATAAAATTTAATGTATTTTATTATACGAAAAATGGTTTAGGCCTTTGAGTGTTAACTCAGGACCTAAACCTAGTTATTAAAACCGAGTTGAATTATTTTAATTCAACTACAGCTCCAGCTTCTTCTAATGATTTTTTAAGACCTTCAGCCTCTTCTTTAGAAACACCTTCTTTAACGTTTGATGGAGCACCGTCAACTACATCTTTAGCTTCTTTAAGACCTAAACCAGTTAATTCTTTAACTAATTTTACAACAGCTAATTTAGAAGCTCCTGCATCTTTTAATACAACTGTAAATTCAGTTTGTGCTTCTTCAGCAGCACCATCTCCTCCACCAGCAGCAACTACTACAGCAGCAGCAGCAGGCTCGATTCCGTACTCATCTTTTAATATTGTTGCTAATTCGTTAACTTCTTTTACAGTTAAGTTAACTAATTGTTCTGCGAATTGTTTCAAATCTGCCATTTTTTCTATCGTTTAAAATGATTTGTAAAAATATAATTTAATTATTGTGCGCTAATTAAGCAGCAGGGAAGTAAGCTTCCCTACGTTTATTACTCTGCTCCTTCTTCGCTTCCAGCGAATTTGTTTTGTAAAGCAGAAATAATTCTTTGAGCTGGAGATTGTAATAATCCAATGATTTCTCCAATAAGCTCTTCTTTAGATTTAATTGTAGCTAACGCATCTAATTGGTTATCTCCAATATAAACTTCAGAATTGATGTAAGCTCCTTTTAAAACTGGTTTATCAGATTTCTTACGGAAATCTTTGATAATTTTTCCAGGTGCATTAGCAACATCAGAAATGAAGATAGCACTGTTACCAGATAAAACTGTTGGTAAATCACCATAATCATTATCAGAAGCTTCCATTGCTTTTGCAAGCAAAGTGTTCTTTACAACCTCTAATTTGATACCTGCTTTAAAACAAGCTCTACGTAAGTTTGAAGTTGTCTCTGCGTTTAAACCAGAAATATCAGAAATGTAAATGATATTTGTACCAGCTAACTGCGCAGTTAAATTTTCAATCGCGATTGATTTTTCTTCTCTAGTCATACTAAAAATTTTTAACTACCAATTATACTGCTTTTGGGTCTAATGCAATAGCAGGACTCATTGTGCTTGTAAGGTGAATACCTTTGATGTATGTACCTTTAGCAGCAGTTGGTTTAAGTTTTATTAATGTTTGAATAATTTCGTGTGCGTTCTCAACGATTTGCTCAGCTCCGAAAGAAACTTTACCAATACCAGCGTGAACGATACCAGTTTTATCAACTTTAAAGTCAATTTTACCAGCTTTAACTTCTTGAACAGCTTTAGCAACATCCATAGTTACAGTACCTGTTTTAGGGTTAGGCATTAAACCTCTAGGTCCTAAAATACGACCTAATGGACCTAATTTACCCATAACAGCAGGCATAGTAATGATCACATCAACATCTGTCCAACCGTCTTTAATTTTTTGTAAGTAATCGTCAAGACCAACGTGATCTGCTCCAGCTTCTCTAGCTTCTGCTTCTTTGTCTGGAGTAACCAATGCTAATACTTTAACGTCTTTTCCTGTTCCGTGAGGTAAAGTAACTACACCTCTCACCATTTGATTCGCTTTTCTTGGATCTACACCCAAACGAACTGCGATATCAACAGACTCATCAAATTTTGCAGAAGCAACAACTTTCAATAATGCAGCAGCATCTTTTAGAGAGTATAATTTGTTCTTTTCAATTTTTGAAGCAGCCTCTTTTTGCTTTTTTGTTAATTTTGCCATGTCTTTTTCTTAATTAAAAAGGAGCATCTCCTGATACAGTTATACCCATAGATCTAGCTGTTCCTGCAACCATACTCATAGCTTTTTCAATTGTAAAAGCATTTAAGTCTGGCATTTTGTCTTCAGCAATAGTTCTAATTTGTTCCCAAGTAACGCTAGCTACTTTTTTACGATTAGGCTCACCAGAACCAGATTTTAGCTTTGCAGCTTCCATTAACTGAACTGCTGCTGGAGGAGTCTTAACAACAAAATCAAATGATTTGTCTTTGTACACAGTGATTTGCACTGGACAAATTTTGCCAGGTTTATCCTGAGTTCTAGCATTAAATTGCTTACAGAACTCCATGATGTTAACCCCAGCAGCTCCTAAAGCAGGTCCAACCGGTGGCGACGGATTCGCAGCACCTCCCTTAACTTGTAGTTTAACTACCTTACTAATTTCTTTAGCCATTTTTAAAAAATTTAACACTGTAATCAATGGAAGCGATTACAATGGTTTATTATAGTGTAACAAAAATTATACTTTTTCAACTTGCATAAAACTTAACTCTAATGGTGTTTTTCTTCCGAAAATCTTAACCATAACTTCAAGTTTACGCTTTTCTTCATTGATTTTTTCAACCGTACCATTGAAACCATTAAAAGGACCATCGATCACTTTTACTGTCTCTCCTAAACTGAAAGGAATTGATCTTGTATCTGTATTTACAGCCAATTCATCCACTTTACCTAACATACGGTTTACTTCAGAAAGTCTCAAAGGAACAGGTTCTCCTCCTTTAATTTCTCCTAAAAATCCAATAACACTAGTAATTGACTTAATAATATGAGGAATCTCACCAACTAAGTTAGCTTCGATCATAACATATCCAGGAAAATACACTTTATCCTTAGATGATTTTTTCCCATCTTTTACAGTAACTACTTTTTCAGTAGGAACTAAAACCTGAGAAACATAATCCTCCATACCTAATCTCGCAATCTCAGTCTCGATATAAGCTTTCACTTTATTCTCTTGACCACTAACCGCTCTAACTACGTACCATTTTTTCACATTATTATCTGCCATCACAAAAAAATTATCCTTTTAACCAGTTAAAAAATCCAGCCAAAGCTTTTGCAAAAAATTCGTCTACTCCCCAAGTTGCCAAAGCGAACAGAATCGAAAATACAGCCACAACAATTGTCAATTTTTGAACTTCAGCCCAAGCTGGCCAAGTAACATTTGACTTTAACTCTTCGAAAGCCTCTGATAAATAATTAGTAACTTTTGTCATTTGATATATTTTTTATTGCACGGGCGGAGGGATTCGAACCCCCATCAACGGTTTTGGAGACCGCTATTCTACCCTTGAACTACGCCCGTAATTAAAGCCAGTGATTAAAAAAATAATCACTGGCTTTTTATTTATTTTAATAGAATTACTCTACGATTTCAGTAACCTGACCAGCACCAACTGTTCTACCACCTTCACGGATAGCAAAACGTAAACCTACGTTCATAGCGATTGGGCTTAATAAAGCAACTTCAATAGTTAAGTTATCACCTGGCATTACCATCTCTACACCTGCTGGTAAAGAAATAACTCCTGTTACGTCAGTTGTACGTACGTAGAACTGTGGACGGTAGTTATTGTGGAATGGAGTGTGACGTCCACCTTCTTCTTTTTTCAAGATATAAACCTCAGCTTTGAATTTAGCGTGTGGTTTTACTGAACCTGGCTTAATAATAACCATACCTCTTTTGATATCAGCTTTATCAATACCTCTTAACAATAAACCTACGTTATCTCCAGCTTCACCTCTATCAAGGATTTTACGGAACATCTCAACTCCTGTAATAGTAGAAGTTAATTTTTCAGCTCCCATACCAATGATTTCAACAGGATCTCCAGTATTAGCAACTCCAGTTTCGATACGACCTGTAGCAACAGTTCCACGACCTGTAATTGTAAATACGTCCTCAACTGGCATCAAGAATGGTTTAGCTACGTCACGCACTGGCTCTTCGATCCAAGCATCAACAGCTTCCATTAATTCAATAATTTTAGGTACCCAGTTTGGATCATTGTTTAATCCTCCTAAAGCAGAACCTTGAACTACAGGACCATTATCTCCATCATATTCGTAGAAAGATAATAAATCTCTAATTTCCATTTCAACAAGCTCTAATAACTCAGCATCATCAACCATATCCACTTTGTTCATGAAAACAACGATTCTTGGAATACCAACCTGACGTCCTAAAAGGATGTGCTCACGAGTTTGTGGCATTGGACCATCTGTAGCAGCAACTACTAAGATAGCACCGTCCATTTGAGCAGCACCAGTAACCATGTTCTTTACGTAATCCGCGTGACCTGGACAGTCAACGTGAGCGTAGTGACGGTTAGCAGTTTCGTACTCTACGTGTGATGTATTAATAGTAATACCTCTTTCTTTCTCCTCTGGAGCGTTATCGATTTGATCAAACGATTTTGCTTGACAGTAACCAGCATCTGACAATACTTTTGTAATTGCAGCAGTTAATGTAGTTTTTCCGTGATCTACGTGTCCAATTGTACCTATGTTTAAGTGCGGTTTGGAACGATTAAAATTCTCCTTTGCCATTTTACTTAATTTTTAATCTTAGTTATATATTAATTTTCAATTTCCTACTTACTTGAGCCAATGTCGGGATTTGAACCCGAGACCTCTTCCTTACCAAGGAAGCACTCTACCCCTGAGCTACACCGGCAGAGAGTTCTGATTTGAGATTTTCGAATTTAGACTTCAGATTTTTCTCTCTAAAATTTACAATCCCAATCACTTCTTTTTTTTGTGGGGAGAGCAGGATTCGAACCTGCGAAGTTCACACAGCAGATTTACAGTCTGCCCTCGTTGGCCGCTTGAGTATCTCCCCTAATTTTTAAATTCCATTATTATAAAGAACAAATTTCAAATCGCATTTGAAATTTTTGAGCCGATAGAGGGACTCGAACCCACGACCTGCTGATTACAAATCAGCTGCTCTAGCCAGCTGAGCTACATCGGCGAATACATTAAAAAAGTCCGCTATTTCTAACGGACTGCAAATGTAGCTATTTTATCTTTTAATCAAAACATTTTTTAAAAAAAATTTCAATTATATATGTGCTCTTATTTTTTCTTTCCTTTTTACTAATAAACGTTCTAGCGATTCTGCCGAAAGTTCTACAGCCTCTTCAAAGGTTTTACATTGTTTTTTAACCAAAAACTCATCTCCCGGAACATTAATCTTAATCTCTACTGCCTTATTCTCCTTCTCACTTGTTCTTTCAACCTTTAAAAAAACATCAGCCGAAACAACTCGGTCGTAATACTTTTCAAGCTTATCCATTCTCTCTTGAATAAAATCCACCAATTTTCTGTCGACAGTAAAGTTAACTGCATGAACATCTACCTTCATAATAATAATTTTAGGGTTAAACTTTTGGAATTATTATTTGTTTCTTGGATGCGCATCTGAATACACTTTTTTTAACTCTGCTAAACTATTATGAGTATAAACCTGCGTTGATGCCAAACTCGAATGCCCTAATAACTCCTTAACTGAATTTAAATCTGCCCCGTTATTAAGCAAATGAGTCGCAAATGTATGCCGAAGCACATGAGGACTTTTTTTTACCTTTTCAGAGACCCTACTAAAGTAACAATTTATTAATCGATACACAAAAGATTCGCTTAATTTTAACCCTTTTTTCGAAATAAAAAAATAATCAGAATCCACAATTTCATCAAGCTCCTCTCTTTCTTTCAAGTACAAATTGATTTGATCTGCCACTATAGGCAAAAGTGGCACAATGCGCTCTTTATTTCTTTTACCCAAAACTTTTACAACGTTTGAAGATAAATCTACATTTCGAAACATCAAACTTATCAACTCAGCTCTACGCATTCCTGTAGTGTAAAAAAGATCAACAATAAGCTTATCCCTTACTTCTTCAAATCCTTCCGGCGCATCAACATCAAGCATTAAATCATTTACTTCTTTTTCAGAAAACGGAATCTGAACAATTTTAGGAGTTTTAAGCGCCTTATGCTTAAGCATTGGACTCACTTCTATTTGCTTAATTTTTAAAAGAAATTTATAAAAAGCTTTTAAAGAAGCCATTTTTCGATTTACCGAAACATTAGAAACTCCCTGATCCACTAAAAAAACAATCCAGCTTCTAATTTGGCTGTAATTTACTTTTTCAATAGAATCCTGCTCAAACCGTTCTTTATTAAAATCTTCAAAAAATCCTAAATCATTTAAATAAGCATTTACAGTATGAGGAGAATATTTTTTCTCATACTGAAGATAATCCCGAAATGCCTGTTTATTTGATTTCATATTATTAATCATAAAAGGTAATAAAATAAAAAAACCGTTAGCATCAAAATTAATACATTTTGATTACTAACGGTAATTATTTTAAAAAAGCGAAATACTAACTTTCTAAACTATCTTTCAAAGTTTGGATGTAAGCAGCTTTTTGAATTTGAGCTCTTTTTACAACAGAAGGCTTAATAAAAGCAGTACGTGCTCTTAATTGACGAACAGTTCCTGTTTTATCAAATTTTCTTTTATAGCGCTTTAATGCTCTATCGATATTTTCTCCGTCTTTAATTGGTATAATTAACATAATATAGACACCTCCTCTCGTTAAGGCTGCAAATGTAAAAATTAATTCTTAATTATGAACCATAAAATTTAAATTATTTTCAGAAACTCCATTTCCTAAGTATGTGTGAGGGATTGCAACGGAAATCCTTTTTTAGTTTTTTCTTTAAAAACAAAAAGATTACTTCATCATATTTATTTTAATTGGAATACAGTGAACTTCGTTTGAAGCGAAAGCCCGACTCTAAATAATATTACTCTTTTAATAAATTTCTAGAGATAACCAGTTTTTGAATTTCTGTTGTTCCTTCTCCTATTGTACAAAGTTTAGAATCTCTGTAGAATTTTTCGACCGGAAAATCTTTAGTATAGCCGTAACCCCCATGTATTTGAACAGCTTCGTTTGCAATTTTAACGCAAGCTTCTGATGCGTACATTTTAGCCATTGCACCAGATGTAGTTACTGGTTTATGCTGCTGTTTTAAATAAGCTGCTTTATGCAAAAGCAATTCCGAAGCTTCTATTTCGGTTGCCATATCTGCTAATTTAAATGAAATGGATTGAAAATTACTAATAGGCTGTCCAAACTGATGTCTTTCTTTAGAATATTTTTTTGAAGCTTCGTAGGCTCCTTTTGCAATTCCCAATGACAGGGCTCCAATTGAAATTCGGCCTCCATCTAAAATTTTCATTGCCTGAACAAATCCCTGTCCTACTTCTCCTAACCTGTTTGCATCTGGCACACGACAGTTATCGAAAACAAGCTCTGCGGTTTCGCTTGCGCGCATTCCTAATTTATTTTCCTTTTTCCCTGAAGAAAATCCTGCCATTCCTTTTTCTAATACAAAAGCTGTCATTCCTTTAGAATCACCTTTTTCTCCGGTTCTTACAATAACTACAGCTACATCTCCTGAAATAGCGTGAGTAATAAAGTTTTTTGCTCCGTTAATAATCCAGAAATCTCCGTCTTTAACCGCTGTTGTACTCATTCCTCCGGCATCTGAACCTGTATTATGTTCTGTTAATCCCCAAGCACCAATATATTCTGCTGTTGCCAGTTTTGGCAGATATTTTTTCTTTTGTTCTTCGTTTCCAAAAGTTAGAATATGGTTTGTACAAAGTGAATTATGCGCCGCCACAGACAATCCAATTGAAGGATCTACTTTTGAAATTTCTTCGATTACTGTAATATATTCGTGATAACCTAATCCTGAGCCTCCATATTCTTCCGGCACTAAAACGCCCATAAATCCCATTTCACCTAATTTCTTAAATAAATCTACAGGAAAAATCTGCGCTTCATCCCACTCCATTATATAAGGCTTTATGTTTTTTTCAGCAAAGTCTTTTATAGATTGCGCAATCATTGACTGCGTTTCGTTATATTCAAAATTCATTTTAGTAATTTTTTAGAACTCCAAATATAAACTAATTATTTTTGCTTTTTCAACAGGAAAACCTTTAATTTTTGACAAATCCTCAATATTATTAAAATTTCCGTTCATACTTCTATAAGTTACGATTTGTTTTGCCAATGTATATTTAAAGTATGGAAACTGCGATAATTCTTTTAACGATGCATCGTTTACTGGGATTTTCTTAAAATTTGATGGCATTACGACTTTAAAATGGGTATTTAATTCAGCTATTACTTCTGGAGATAATCCCCAAACATCTGCCAGCTGTTCCATTGAAACAAAGCCGCCTAATATTTCTTTTTGTTTTAATATTCTGGACGAAAGTGCCTCGCCAATTCCGTAAACTTTAATTAAATCTTCCTGACTGGCCTGATTAATATCTGTTAAGGTAATTTTTTCCTTTTTTTCAAATGTTTTTTGGGTGTATTCTTTTTTCTCAGCTTTAAAATCTTTTTTATTTTGTACCCAGTCTGGAAACTTAAAAAGCGGCGAGAGTACTTTTAACAGAGAATCTGAAATTTGTGTTACGTCTTGAAACTCTTTTGCAGAATTGACATATTTATTTTGTTTTCGAAATTCTAAAAGCCTGTCTATTTCCTCAACCGACATTCCAAGCTTGTATCCTTTATAATCTGAAATAAAGTTTGGATTGAGTTTATAGACTTCGTGTTTTGGCTCTAATTTCATTTTTTTCTGAACATCTATTTCTTTTTGAAGAGAGAGCCACTGTCTTTCTTCAAAAGATATTTTTTCCGGCTGAGTGAAATCTGCAAAAAAATAAATCAGCTGTAGCGTTACTATAATAATAAAGAGTAAGAAAATACCTGTTTTCTGTTTATTTGTAAACCTAAAATAGTGGTTAAGTGCCTTAAAATTCATTTCTAATAAAAATTTCTAAAATTTAAAAGGCACAAATTACGTAAGAAAATACACATTTAATAAGAAAAATAACAAAAAACTTAATTCTCAAAACGTTAAAATTAGACTCAATACTACTCAATTAATTTAATGAATCTCAGGTATTAAAGCAAACCCAATAATTTTTCCTTAGAAAAATTAAATATTTTATAACTTAAAACATGATAATTGTTTTTATTTTTTACAAAAAACAATACATTTGGCACTTAATAACAAATAAACCAATAATATAGTATGTCAATTTGGAGAGTTAAACCAATATCTGCCTTTGAAGCCGATATGAAAAAAAGTGATTTAAAGAGAGTCCTTGGAAAATGGAGCCTTACTGCCATTGGGGTTGGTGCCATTATCGGTGGTGGAATTTTTGTACTTACCGGTACCGGGGCTTATTACCATGCAGGTCCGGCTTTAGCAATTTCGTTCATCATCGCAGGTATTGCCTGTGTTTTTGCAGCTCTTTGTTATTCTGAATTTGCTTCAATTTTACCTGTAGAAGGATCTGCTTATGCGTATGCTTATGGTACTATTGGAGAAATTTTTGCCTGGATAATTGGCTGGGGACTTATTCTCGAGTATGCAATGGGCTCTATGACTGTTGCAGTTTCCTGGTCCGGTTATTTTAATAAATTGCTTAAATTATTTCACATAAAACTTCCTGATTGGCTTACAACAGACCCGGCAAGCTATACGGGAGAAGGTTTTTCTATGAATCTTCCGGCTTTCCTTATCGTGATTTTAGTTATTTCGTTACTTATTAAAGGAACAAAAAGTGCTGCAAAAGCAAATAATGCTATTGTAATCCTTAAAGTGTCTGCAGTAATATTTGTAATTATAGCTGGTCTTTTCTTTATTAATACAGCAAACTGGAGTCCGTTTATCCCAGAAGCTACTCAAATTATTGAAAAAGAAACTACTCACAACGCTTACGGAATTGGAGGTATTATTTCTGGAGCCGCAGCAATTTTCTTTGCTTATGTTGGTTTTGACGCCGTTTCTACACAAGCCGGAGAAGCTATTAATCCTAAAAAAGATGTTCCATTTGCAATCATTGCTTCTTTATTAGTTTGTACTACATTATATATTCTTGTTTCATTAGTATTAACAGGAATGATGAATTACCAAGATTTTAATCCGCTAGGAAAATATCCTGAAGCTATTAAAGCTCCTGTTGCTTATGCGTTTGATATTGCCGGACAAGGCTGGGCTGGTTCTATTATTACTGTAGCAGCAACTATTGGTTTGATTTCTGTATTAATGGTAATGATCATGGGACAATCCAGAATTTTCTTAGGTATGTCTAAAGATGGTTTAATTCCACCTGTTTTCTCTAAAGTGAATCCTATTTCTGGAACTCCAAAAACAAACTTAATGATTTTAGGAGGTATTATCGCAACTGTAGCTGCATTTACACCAATCAATAAATTAGCTGATATGACAAGTTTTGGTACTTTGTTTGCCTTTACAATGGTTTGTATCGCTGTTTGGATTTTAAGAGTAAAACAACCAGGATTAAACAGAACTTTTAAAGTTCCTGCTTTACCAGTCATTGCTGTTCTTGGAATCGCAATAAACTCTTACTTAATTTTCAATTTAAGTTTAGATGCTCAGTTATTATCATTTGGATGGCTAATAATTGGTATTTTGGTTTACTTCGGATACAGCAAGAAAAGATCAAAACTTAACGATACTACAACTGAAGAATAAGATACTATTTTTAATGAAAAAAGCTCCAAATTTACATTGGAGCTTTTTTTTATAAATCAAATACTGAAGTTCTTTTGGCACGAATTAAATCTTTCAATCTAATCCAAAAGGCAAGTGTTAAATAAACTCCAAATCCTAAACCTGCAGTAACAAACGATATGTAAATAAAAAACAATCGCACGCTTGTTACACGCATTCCTAGTTTATCGGCCAGTCTTGATGAAACGTGGAAACCGTATTTTTCGAAAAAGAATTTAAGTTTTAAAATTGCTGACATCTTTATTTTAGATTTCTGATTGCTTGAGATTACAAAAGTACAAATTATCTAATTGCTTTTTAGTAATTCAAGTCCAATGGCACATTTTAAACAGGATTTATTATTGCAGTATTCGTTTTTCAACTCTAATAAAGACTGGCTTTCAAATGCATTTTTTGATTTTATTCCGTATAAATTGAACTTTTCTACAACTGCATTTTTTTCTGGAGCAACTTCATTCATAAACTCAATTAAATCTTCTATAACAGACTCTCCTATTGTATTTGAATAAGCAAACTGAATGGGTATTATGCTATTAATAATTACTAAATCTAAAAATGATTTTGATAATATCTTCGCTTTCTTCGGGCTCTCTTTATCGAACTGATAATGGTTCTGCCAATAGTCGGCAGAAGAAACATTCATAAGCTCGTAAACGTTTTTAACTGATTTTAAAGCAATTATTTTAGAAAAAAGATTTTGATGTTTATGATATAATCCCGCAAGCTGAGAAAGCCTTATTGTTGGAAAATTATCCGGACGAAGCTTAAAAAACGAAACCGGATCTACATGAGTTTTTTCTAATTGATATTTATGAAGCAGAAAAAAATATTTAAACTTTAGATCTTTAAAATAAATATCTTCTTTTTCTGCATCTAACAAGCCTGCTGTTCCCAAAAGCAAAGCTTCGAGACTTTCAGCCTCAAAGCTTTCTTTTCTAATAATTGAAAAAGGCAGTGATTTGGCTATCTGCAAAAAAGAATTTCCGTTTGTATTTAACCCAAAATTCTTCGCCAGAAGGCAAAATAAGACAGCTTCCCAATCCTGATTGGTTTCTTCTAATAATTCGTAAACAAATGCTGATTTACGTTCTAATCGTTCTAAAAACAATCTTTCCTGCCAGTTTTTAAAAACAAATTCTTCAATTTCCTGTATTTGTTTTTCACAGGAAATCCATGTTTTGGGCGAAAGAAGTTTATAATAATTTTCGACCATCTCAGGCGACACATAATCTTTAAGAATCAAAACCGGAATCTCGGTATTATCTTCTCTAAAAATGGCTGTATCGTTTTCCCAAACTACATGCAGAATAACATTTTCATAAGCCGGATCTTTTTCATGGTTGTGTAAATACCAGTCAGATGATTTTAAATGAATTTCTACATTTCCAGCCCATTTTTGATCTCCAATTTTTATGTGAGCGTTAAAAAAATCAGGTCCAGCAAGTTCTAAATAGTCACCTGTTTTTATAATGGTGACAGATTCATTTTGTGCAGTCTTTAAATTCAGGTTGTCAAACTTCCTGAGTCTCCATATATAATGAAGAAAATCTTCTTTCATTTTTCAAATTGTTTATTACAATTTAAAAATAATAAAATTAATATTATTCCTACAAATTATTTTTAGAAATAAAAAAATCCACAAACCTGATTTAAATAATCTGATTTGCGGATTTAAGCTTTTATATATTTCAAGGTTTATTTTATAGAACCAATAATATCATATTTTGTAATAATGTGATGGTTTCCGTTTCCTAAATCAACTAAAACTGCATCATTTTCTTTAGTAAAAAGTTTTGATACTTCTTCGATTGGTGTTCCCATTTTTACAATTGGAAAAGGTTTTCCCATTACTTCTTTAATTGGTTTTTCGGCCACGTTTTTATCTGCAACATAGCTTCTAAATAAATCTGTCTCGTCAACAGAACCTACAAAACCATTAATATCAACAACCGGAATCTGCGAAATTTTGTATTTACGCATACGTTCAATAGCGTGCGAAACCAATTCTTCAGTACGCACAACAATCAATTCTTTGTCAATATGATCTTTTATAACATCTTCTGCTTTGGTAACATTTTCTTCAAGGAATCCTCGCTCACGCATCCAGTCATCATTAAACATTTTACCTACATAACGGCTTCCTGAATCGTGAAATAAAACTACCACAACATCATCTGGTTTAAAATGTTCTTTTAACTGAAGCAGACCTTTAATACAAGCTCCTGCTGAGTTTCCAACAAAAATAGCTTCTTCAAGAGCAATTTTTCTTGTGTATACTGCTGCATCTTTATCGGTTACTTTAGTAAAGCCGTCTATTAATGAAAAATCAACATTTTTAGGTAAAATATCTTCTCCAATACCTTCTGTTATATACGAGTAAATTTCGTTTTCATCAAAAATTCCAGTTTCGTGGTATTTTTTAAAGACTGAACCATACGTATCAATTCCCCAAATTTTAATGTTTGGATTTTTCTCTTTTAGGTATTTTCCAACTCCAGAAATAGTACCTCCAGTTCCAACACCTACAACAAAATGGGTAATTTTTCCATCAGTTTGTTTCCAGATTTCTGGTCCCGTCTGTTCATAATGCGCCAATGAATTTGACATATTATCATATTGGTTTACATACCAAGAATTTGGCGTTTCTTCTGCCAAACGTTTAGAAACCGAGTAATACGAACGAGCATCTGTAGGTTCAACATCTGTAGGGCAAACGACAACTTTTGCTCCAACAGCACGAAGTATGTCCATTTTTTCTTTAGACTGTTTATCTGATATTACACAGATTAATTTGTAACCTTTTATGATTGCTACAAGAGCCAGTCCCATTCCGGTATTTCCAGAAGTACCTTCAATTATAGTTCCTCCAGGTTTAAGTCGGCCGTCAGCCTCAGCATCTTCAATCATTTTCACGGCCATTCTGTCTTTTACAGAGTTTCCCGGATTAAATGTTTCGACTTTTGCCAATACTAATGCATCAATTTCAGCAACAATTTTGTTGAGTTTTACCAATGGCGTGTTACCAATTGTTTCTAAAATATTATTTGAAAAGTCCATTTTATTTAAGTTTTATGTGGTATTTAAAAAATAAATTATTCTGGTTTTTATTGGAAGAAATTCCAAACCAAACCAAATCTAATCACGAAATCACGATACGGATTATCTGGTGCCGAATAATAATTACTGCCTGAAAACAAAGTATTTAAATGTTCTGCCTTTAAGTAAAAACGTGTCTGGCGAATTCGAGCGTTTATAAAGACATCGAATGTAGCATAATTACCAATTTCTTTTGTGTTTTGAACAAAAAATTCTCCAATAACAGGGTTGTAACTATTTCCGTAATATTTTGTAAAATAGTTAAACACGATACCGCTTTGCGTAAACAGTGCTTTCTTGAAAAAATAGTTTGTATAATAAATCGTATTTCTGGTTACAAAATCAGGAACATTTAAAATTAAATCTGACTGATCTACTTTTTGATATAATAGGGTATTGTCTAAAGCAAATTTTCCAAATTTAAATTCTTTATTGGCTTTAATTTCTAAATAGTTAATTACGTTTCCGTATTGAGCCGGTTTTACTATTTGCGTTCTAACTGCCATTTGTTCCAGAGTTGCCTGATCTACAAAATACAAATGATCTTTTAAGGTTGTATATTGAACTTCTGCATTTACCCACGGCGTAGAAACGTTTGCTCCTAATGAATTTATTTTTTCATTTTTGAAATTATTAGACCAATTGTATTCTACATAACTGCTTTGATATAAGTTATAATTATTATTAGGCAGTTTGTTAATATTTCTGTATCTAAAATCAAATTGGATTTTCTCATTTAAATCATAACGCAGTTTAGCATCTAGATCTGACAATGATTGGTTTGTGATAGATCTGGTGTACAAAAATCGTCCATTCCATTTATTTTTTTGATATTCATATTGTCCGCCAAAATTATTAATCTGTAAAAACAAATTATCTGGTATAACATTTCCAGAACTGTCAATCAAGATCCTGTTATACTTATAGTTTGATCGGTAATCATCAACAAAGAAATTGAATTTCCCTAAAAGAGAATTTTCATAAGCCGCTCCCACTTTGTTGTAAAGTCTTTCAAAATGAGTCTGATCATTTATACCGCTTGTTACATAAGATTCTCCGAAACGCTGCACTGGTTCCGCTATTCCATCTACAGCAGAAAGAACTGTAGCCTGATTGTATTCAAAAAACTTATTTTCGTAATTAAGCTGATGATTTATATATAAGTTATTGCTTCCATCTTTAGGATTTATTCTAAAAGCATGGTCAAAAAATATACGTCTTCCTTTTAAAAATGATTTTGCATCTGTTAAATATACCTGCAAACGCTGACGATTTTTAAAATCAGGATCACCACTTTCAAAATCTGTTGGTGTTGTAATACCTCCATTTTCTTCGTTTGAATTATCTTGATATGTATAATGTGCATTTAACGAATATCGCTTGTCTGTTGTAATATAACTTGTAGTAAATCTAAAATTTCCTGCACTTACAAGCTGATTGATATAATCTCCTTCTGAACGCAGTCCTCTGTAAGCAATTGAAAAATTAAGATTTTTAGATGTATTTAAGGTAATGAACGAATCAACATTCTGTCCTTTATTTATAGTTGTATTAAAAAACAATTCTGTTAAAGGCGTTGGTGCCGAATAATATCGTATATCATCTGCCTGCAGATAATTATAATGCTTGGCACTAAAACCAATTTCGGGATATGGCGAATCGCTGGTTAAACTATATTGTAAAATATTTAAAGGCTGTCCGATATTTGGAAACTCTAAAAGTCCAAAAAGATCTTTTCTAAGATGATTTTGTTTGTAAGCACTTTTTATTGTCAGTGAAGTATCGGCATGGATTGTATCGTGTTCAAGAGTAACAATTAGATACTGCTCAATCTTAGCTATTTTTGCCTTTTTCTTTTTAACAGTGTCTGTTATACTTGAATATTTAGTATTCATATCTAAACTACCTTTTGAAGTAGTTTTTTCTTGAGAAAACAATAAACTTGGTATAACTAATAGATATAGAAAAATGAATATTCTCATTTGATAGCGTTATATAAAATTATTTCGGCAAAATTTGTTGAGCAAAGGTAAAAGATAAAACCGTATAAACGAAAAAAAACAAATTGTTAGTATTGAGAAGTTTTTAATGCTAAATAAAAAAAAACTGCCCAACATTTTGGGCAGTTTAACACGAAATTATAAAATTATAGTTATAATGGATTTTGAACTATTAATGGATTAGCGTCGATTTCGGCCTGCGGAATCTGGAAAATAAATTCACTCGATTTCGCTGAAATATTAAACTTGCCAAAATCAGTATGATTAGATCCCGGATAATCCCTTACAAGGTCAATTCCTAATCGTTTCATATCAAACCAGGCGCAGCCTTCACCCCATAATTCGATTCTTTTTTGAAGTATGATTTCGTCTATTAAGGCACTGCCTGAATTTGTCGACAATGCATATGCAGGGTCTCTTGTCACTGTAATTTCATATAAAACTTGTTTTGCCTGTGCTTCATTTCCTGATCGTGCAAAGGCCTCAGCTTCGATATAATACATTTCAGATGATCTTAAATAAATATAGCTTCCTGAATCAATTGTTGGGTCTCTAAATTTTATGTTTGCAAATTCAGGAAGTTTTGGATATACTGTATTCCCTTCCGGACCTACAAAGGCTTTTTTTCTAAAATCTGTATCAGAAATACTATTATATAATCTTTTATCTATGTTTTTATAAACTCCCATTCCTCCTGCATATCCAGCTGAATTTGTATTATCAAAGTGGCTGAAGAAATTTGCTACGAAAGTTGAAATTGAAGAATTCATTGTTGCTCCCCACATCGTCTCATTTGATTTTGTAATGTAAAACCCAGACATCCAGTCAGCTTCGTTAAGCAGAGTATAATTTGCTCTTGCAGAATGTGCCATGCTTGCTGCCTCTGGATATTTTCCCATTTCCAGATAAACACTTGCTAAAAAAGCCTGTGCGACACTTTGATCTACTAAATCGTTACTTGAACGTTTATAATCTTTTAATAAATCAATAGCTTCCTTCAAATCATTTTCAATCAGAAAATATACTTCTTCAACCGTCGATCTGGCTTTACCATCTAATGCTACTACTGTATAGAGTGGAACCGATAGTTTTGATTCGTTACCAACATACGTCGGACCATAAGTACGCGCAAGCATAAAATAAAAATATCCCCTTAATGCAATTGCCTGTCCCCTGATCATTTTTAATGTTTCATCAGTAGTATTTGAAGGTACAGCATCTAAAACTGTATTAGCGGCTTTAATCTGATTATAATAAGTAACCCAGACTAATCTGGATCTGCTGTTAGTTTGCTGCCTTCCTAAATAATTATAAAAATTATTATACCAGCTTGATTTCGTCATCAGCATATCGTTAGACATGAGATCTAAAGCAGAGAGTACAGATTTATGTCCATAATCTTCATGAGATCCCGGAATAGCTAAACCATATGATCTTAATGCTGAATAAATTCCGTTTACTAATGCCAGATTTGCAGAAGCAGATCTCGCAAGTTGATCATTATTTATTGTGGATTCTGGTGCAGTATCCAAAAAATCTTTTTCACAGCTTGTAAATATCACAAAGCAAAATGCCAGTATTATTATCTTTTTCATAATTTAAAAATTAACTGTTAAACCAAATGATATGGTTTTCATAACACCATAAACATTTAAAGACTGACCATTATTTGATCGTTCTCCTATATTATTTAATCTTGGGTCCATTCCTTTTCTTTTTGACCATAATCCTAAATTCGATCCCATTAAACTAAACTTGGTTGATAGAATTCCTAATTCCGTAAGTGCTCTGTTTGAAAAATCATAAGAGATTGACGCATCCTGAAGACTTAAATAATCAGACTTTATGAGGAAATAATCAGACGTTGCCATTTGATTGGTAGAAACATGGTCAATTCTTGGAATATCTGAATTTGGATTATCAATTGTCCAGGCTTTGTTTACATCTTTATGATAGTTTTGGCCTATGTTATCGGAACCAGAATACATTGTTTTTTGATATACTCCATCAAACATATAACCTCCCATTTGATACGCAAAACTTGCCTGGAATGTAATATCTTTAAATCTAAATAAGGTTCCAAAGCCACCATAAACTTTAGGATTGGCATTTTTACTGCTTAAGTAAGGTGTTGCTTCTCCATAAACATTTGTAGTTACTTTATTTCCTGTTAAGTTACCAAATGCATCTTTTTCAGCTTTGTACCATAATGCATCTCCATTAGTTTTGTCAACACCTGCATATTCTCTAATATAATAAGAATAAGCCGGTGCCCCAACTTCAAAACGGAAAATCCCATTTGTAAAAGCTGATGGCAGATACGTTATTTTATTTTTGTAATGTGTTGCATTTGCCCAGATATTAAAATTGATATTTTCTTTTTTAATAATATCCAGACCTAAATTAACTTCAACTCCTTTGTTCCCCATATCTCCGATATTTTTAGAAACAAATTGAGTTCCTGTTGAAGGTGCAATAGGGAAATTATAAATTAAATCACTCACATTTCTTTCGAAATATTCTGCCTCAAAAGAAATCTTGTCAAATAATATAACATCAAATCCCACATTCAAATTCTTAGATTTCTCCCATTTCACATCTCTTTGAGAATCAAAAACATATAACACACTCGCTTCACCATTTGCATCTGGAAGAATTTCATATTGTGTTTCGTAGGCATAATAATTTCTTAAACTGCCGAAATAACTTCTGTGATTGATTTGTGAAGTATTAGGATATTGAATATTATCATTTCCTTGTTCTCCATAGCTTCCTTTTATTCTTAAATCTGTAAGCCACTTTGTTTTAGGAAAAAATGATTCTTTCATAACTGACCACGCCCCTCCAAAACCGTAAAAATTACCCCATCTGTTTTCCGGAGCAAATACAGACGAGCCATCTCTCCTGAAGCTGGCATTCACAAAATATTTATTATCATAATTATAATTTACTCTTGAGAAATAGCCCTCGACCTTGTATAAATCATTATATCCGTCAAGATAACTATATTTTGTAGCATTGCTTAATTGTGTTAAATCAGGTATAACAATATTACTCTTTTGTCCAGCCAGCATTTTTGAAGTAAAATCAGATGATTCATGGCCAATTAAAATATCAAGACTATGCTGCCCTAAGTTTTTTTTCCAGGACACCAATTGTTGATTTGTTAATGTATATTCATTTTTTGTTGCTGTACCAATTCTTCCGTTTACCCCTTGAGCATCCCCGCCAAGCCCTGTTGCTGTGTTTAAATAATAGCCTGACAATAAATCATAACCAAGGTTATATCTAAAATTAAAATCTTTTAAAAAGTCAATCGAAACATATGCTCTTGTTCCAAATTTATTCTCTTCATTTGTATTTGTATTTAATAAAGTAGTAGCATATGGATTCAGATTTGATCCATATGGTCTGTTTCCAGATTGATTAAAGTCATATGCTTTAATACCATCCGTGTTATAAACCATATTACCATTAGTATCTCTTTGCCATATAGTATAAATAGGCGCAATACTTCTCGACCAGTTAAATAAATTACTATATGTACTTGATGATACTTGAGAAATTGGCGCATTCTGATTAGAATGTGCGTAATTTACAGTTGTACCAACTTTTACTTTACTTGAAATTGTATAGTCAACATTAGCTCTTAAAGTAATTCTGTCAAAACTTGAATTAATAGTATATCCTTCATCAGATAAATAACCCATTGACAAATATGAACTGAGATTATCGGTACTGCTCGAAATATTTAAAAAGTGTTCCTGTCTAAAAGCATTTCTAAACAATTCTTTCGACCAATTATCATTGTATAATAGTTTAGCATCGGGATTTATTTGTCCAGTTGCCGGATTTACAACCTTATCATTTGGCACATTATAGTTGTTATAACCTAATGAATATGTATTTCCTGATATAAGGTTTTGAGCAGCTATTTCTGATGCAGCTTCACGTGTTGCTCCCTTATAAATTAATCCATTTTTTACTCTGTTATATACTGTTGTATAATATTCGCCTGGATTGGTAATAATATCATATTCAGGGACAGCTCTCGAGTTTACTCCTACCTTTGTTTCATATGTAATTTTTAACTGTCCTTTTTTACCTTTTTTAGTAGTAACAATAATTACCCCATTTGCCCCTCTGCTCCCATATAAAGCATTAGAAGATGCATCTTTTAAAAAACTAATAGACTCTATATCCTGAGTAGCAATTGCATTTATGTCTCCGTTATAAGGAATGCCATCAACAACATATAATGGAGCATTTGAAGAAGAAATAGAACCGATACCTCTAAATCTAACCTGAGGCGGGTCTCCTGGCTGTCCAGAATTTGCATTAATCTGAACACCGGCAACTTTACCTGTTAAGGATTGAACTGCATTAGATGCCTGTGCAGTTTCTAACATTTTTGCGTCAATTTTAGATACTGCTCCAGTGATTTCTTGTTTTTTTTGTGTACCAAATGCAACAACTACAACCTCTTGTAATTCTTTTCCATCTTCCTGCATTTTCGCATTTATAACAGAACTGCTTCCAACTGTGGCAACAAAATCCTGCATTCCCATATAAGAAAAAACCAAAACATCACCTGTTTTTGCCTTTAGTGCATATTTACCATCCAAGTCGGTTTGTGCACTGTTTTTAGTTCCTTTTACAATTACATTGACTCCGGGAACCGCTCCACCTCCATCTGTAACAACACCAGATATTGTTCTTTCCTGTGCAAAAGAAAACTGCAGGCAGAACAACATTAATAATGTTAAAAGAAATGTAAATTTTAATCGCATTTTAAAATTATTTTAAGTTAATAACGCGACAAAAATGAATTTAATTTCTTACAAAACAAATTTTGAAATGTTAAAAATTAAATACTTTTCTTACTTATACAGTAAATAGAAAGCTTAAATTCTTATATTTTTGCTAAAAATAATGTTTTAACTATTTTATACTAAACCCTGATTTTTCACATAAACTAAAAAAATATCATTTATCAATAGTTAAATTATTGAAATTTTAAACCGCTTTTAATTAAATTAAAAAGGTTTATTCAATTTTATTACCCGCAGGTTTTTAATGGTTTTTAGAAAAAAAATATAATATTTGTGCTTCAAAAAAAATCGAAATGCTGCAACTTAATTATTCGGGTTTTACATTAGAAACAGGAACTGATGAAGCTGGACGCGGATGTTTAGCGGGGCCTGTTACCGCAGCTGCGGTAATTTTACCCAGTGAGTTTGAAAATAAAATCCTAAACGACAGTAAACAACTGTCTGAAAAAGCAAGGACACTTTTAAAACCGGTAATTGAAGAACAGGCTCTTTGTTTTTCGGTTACTCATTTATTTCCAGATGAAATTGACGAAATAAACATATTGAATGCTTCTATGAAAGGAATGCAGGAATGTATTCTGAAATTAAAGCATATTCCGGAGTACATTATTGTTGACGGAAATCGATCTTTAAATGCAAAATTGGGATTAAAAAACACTTTTGGGAAACAATTTACTACGGCAGAAATCGAATTATTAAAGTCTATTCCAAACCAAAGCATTATTAAAGGCGATGGTAAATATCTCAGCATTGCTGCTGCATCGATATTGGCAAAAACCTATCGCGATGAATATATGGATCAAATTCATGAAGAATTCCCTATGTATAATTGGAAACAAAACAAAGGATATCCAACTAAAGAACATCGTGAAGCCATTAAAAAATACGGAACCACAAAATATCATAGAATGAGTTTTAGACTTTTACCTGAACAGCTCGAACTTAATTTCTTCGAATAACAAAAAAAAAGACTTATCAAGCGATAAGTCTTTTTTTTGTTAGCTTAAGCCATTGCAGACATAAATTTTATACAAATTCAGCCTCAAACAAATTCGTGAAATGTTTTATGATTTTAGACTTTACTTCGTCTTCATCTACTCTTTCTACGCCAAGTTCGACATTTAATGAAGTAACACCTTTACCGCGAATACCACACGGAATTATATTATCAAAATAACCTAAATCTACATTTACATTTAAGGCAAATCCATGCATAGTCACCCAGCGTGAGGCACGAACTCCCATGGCACATATTTTACGCGCAAACGGAGTTCCAACTCCCAGCCAAACTCCTGTTTCGCCTTCACTTCTGCCTGATTCTAAACCATATTCTGCTAAAGTCAAAATCATAGATTCTTCAAGCAGACGAAGGTATTTATGAATATCGGTAAAGAAATTTTCTAAATCCAGAATTGGATATCCAACAATTTGTCCGGGACCATGGTAGGTTATATCACCACCTCGATTAATTTTATAGAAAGTTGCTCCTTTTGCTTCGAGCTGTTTTTCGTTTAATAATAAGTTTTCTAAATCACCGCTTTTGCCTAAAGTGTATACATGCGGATGTTCAACAAATAATAAATAATTAGGTGTTGGCAAGTCCAGTTCTTCTCTTCTGTTTTTGATTTTTAAATCGACTATATCTTTAAAAAGTTCTTCCTGATATTCCCAAGTCGATTTATAATCTCTGTTTCCCAGTTCTTGAAGTTGAATTTTTTTATTCATTGTATTTATTTTTCAAACTCAACGTCAAAGTTCAGTTTGTCAGGATTCTCCATATAATCCGTGAAAGGGTATTGAATTGTAATTGATTTTCGATCGTCGCTGAATAAAGCGTTTGGATTCGATACTTTTTTTATCTTTTTGGGGAAATTATATTTTACAATATAAGTTGATGAAGCAAACATCATTTTAGACATATCTCCTTCCGAATCTTTTGCTTTTTCTTCCTTTTTTTGATTATCAATAACGGCTTTTCTAATAAATTTCTTTCCGTCGTAACTGTAGCTTAATTTGCTGTTATTGTTTCCAAAACCACTGCCAAGTGGTGATGCCGGCGCTGCTCCGCCTTCAAGTTTTTGAAGCATGCTAAGAGTTTGCAAAACATCCTGCATTTCGTTTACATTTTTAAAATCGGTCGCCAGAGTCATTAAAAACTCTTTTTTCTCAGAACTCATTTTGGTGTGCACGACAAAATTTTCCAGTTTTTTTATCTCCTTTTGTGTTTCTGGAGACAATTTGGCAATACTGTCTTTTTTCTCTTCAAACAACTGCTTAAAAGTAAAAGTTGAATCGATTTCTTTTTTGGCATCGGCTCCCATTTGACTTCCAATCTGGTCGCCCGCCATTTCCATTAAAGCAGATCCGTCCATATCTACAGAGAATTTTCCGGTTCCGTTATCATTGATTGTTATATTTTCGGTAAAAGTACAGCTTGTTAATGTTGCAATTAGAAAAGAAAAAACCAGTAATTTATATAATTTCATCGTCTTATAATTTTTTATCAAATATACGAAGAGTATTTCTATTTTTTTAGATACTCATTTCTGAGTTCTTGTGTTTACTAAAATCAGTACACTTTTTTACTCTAAAGTTACTTGTAAATTTGTGCTTTCCGGATCTCGTAAACACTCTGCGAGCTGAAATTCTAAGGTTAAAGATTTTTTATCAAGACCAATTAATGCTTTTGAATTAGAAACTGATTTTATATTTCCTGGAAAATGATAATTCAAAATATACGATTGTGTCAATTTTAAAGAACCGTATTTACTATTAAATTCATTAGATTGCTTTTTTGCCTTTTCTAATTCTTTTTCATTTATGATTACAACTTTACGATTGAAAATTTTCCCGTCAAAATTATAATCGATTCTAAAATAATGGTCTTCAGCTTTTAATGAATAATTATGCTGAATATCTGAAGCATAATCTTCTGTTTTGCATAAATCCGGAATTTCAGAAACTGCATTAAAATGAAGTTCAAACTCAGTTTTATATTCTTTTTCAAAAGAACTTCTTTTTGTATGCACTTTTACATTAGCATATTTTTGAAATAACTGTTGTTCCTCCGGCTGGTATTTTTTAAAATTTTCGTTGTATTTATTGATGTAGTCTTTAAAAACATACGTTGTATCTTTAAAAACATTTTCTTTAGTATATTCTTCACCGGCGAGTCTCATGTAACTGTTTTCTTCCCGATGTTGTTTCATATCTATAACACCGCTTCCGTCTGGATTAATCGTGATAGTTTCGGTAATCTCACAGCCGGTAAAGCAAATCAGAAACAGAAAAATTGGTATGTATTTCATTTTATTTTTTTAAGAAACTAAGGTTTTGAGAAGCTAAGATACTAAGTTTTTTAGTTGATTACTTACAGTTTTTTTGTCGTAAAATATCTTTTGAAAACAAAAATTTCTGGTCCAGCCCCGATAGAAATGGAAATCCTTTTATGCCGTGGTTTGGCATAAAAGATTGAAATGAATAGCGGGACTAAACGTTATTGAAACCCAATAAATTGTTGCTGCAAAAAATCTAAAATCTGGGTTCTAAAGTCTGCATTCTTTTTTTTATCTTTGCACACTTAAAAAACAGAGCACAAATGGCATTATCAGAACAAGAAATCATTAGAAGAGAAAAACTTCAAAACTTACGCAACTTGGGGATCAACCCTTATCCGGCAAATCTTTTTCCTGTAGATCATACATCAAAGCAGATAAAGGAAACTTTTGAAGAAGGTAAGAAGGTTATCGTTGCGGGACGTTTAATGAGTGTTCGTGATCAGGGTAAAGCTTGTTTTGCTGAATTACAAGACAGCGAAGGACGTATTCAATTATACGTAAATCGCGATGTTTTGTGCGAAGGTGACGATAAAACTCTATACAATCAAGTATTTAAAAAATTAACTGATTTAGGTGATTTTATTGGTATTGAAGGTGAATTGTTTACAACTCAGGTTGGTGCACAATGTATTCGCGCAACTGGTTTTACTTTCTTAAGCAAAACATTACGTCCGCTTCCGTTACCAAAAATTGATGAGGAAGGAAATGTACACGATGCTTTTAACGATGCTGAATTGCGTTACAGAATGCGTTATGTAGATTTAACAGTAAATCAACACGTTAAAGAAACTTTCCTTAAACGTACAAAGTTATTTAACGCTATGCGTGGTTATTTTAACGACGCCGGTTATATTGAAGTAGAAACTCCTGTTTTGCAGTCAATTCCAGGAGGAGCTTCGGCAAGACCTTTTATCACACATCATAATTCGCTTGATATTCCGCTTTACATGCGTATTGCAAACGAATTATATTTAAAAAGATTAATTGTTGGCGGATTTGAAGGTGTTTATGAATTCTCTAAAAACTTCCGTAATGAAGGAATGGACAGAACGCATAATCCTGAATTTACCGCAATGGAAATATATGTAGCTTACAAAGACTACAACTGGATGATGGAATTTGCAGAAGGCTTATTAGAGCATTGTGCAATTGCCGTAAACGGAACCAGCGAAGTAACTTTTGGCGAACACAAAATTAACTTCAAAGCGCCTTATGCACGTGTAACAATGACTGATTCTATCAAACATTTTACTGGTTTTGATATTTCTGGAAAAACAGAACAGGAATTGTTTGAAGCAGCTCGTGGAATGGGAATCGAGGTTGACGAAACAATGGGTAAAGGAAAATTAATTGATGAGATTTTTGGAGCTAAATGTGAAGGAAATTATATTCAGCCAACTTTTATTACTGATTATCCAAAAGAAATGTCACCGCTTTGTAAAGAGCACCGCGATAATCCGGATTTAACTGAGCGTTTTGAATTAATGGTTTGCGGTAAAGAAATTGCAAATGCTTATTCTGAGTTAAACGACCCAATTGACCAAAGAGAGCGTTTTGAAGATCAGATGCGTCTTTCTGAAAAAGGTGATGATGAAGCAAATGGAATTATCGACGAAGATTTCTTAAGAGCGCTTGAATACGGAATGCCTCCAACTTCTGGAATGGGAATTGGAATGGATCGTTTGATTATGTATTTAACAAATAATGCTTCTATTCAGGAAGTTTTATTGTTCCCACAAATGCGTCCAGAGAAAAAACAAGCGCAAATTGAATTAACTGAAGAAGAGAAAGTTATTATTACTCTTTTGAAAGGAAATGAAAACAAAATGGATTTATCTCAGCTAAAAGTTGCTGCTAACTTAAGCGGAAAAAAATGGGATGCTTCTATGAAAAATTTATCTAAACACGGTTTAACTAAAGTTGCTGTTGAAGGCGAGTTTAAGTTTGTTGAATTGGTAGGATAAAATTTTAAATTCTAATTTAGAAAATTCCAAATTTCAAAACTGGATTTTACAATATTTTCAACCCGACAGGTTTTAAAACTTGTCGGGTTTATTTTTGTCTTTAAATTAAAACGAATACTTCTCCATTTTCTTATCATAAATATCAAGCACTTTTGTACTTTCTTTCGGAACTTCACCATTCCATTTCTCTTCTATAGATGGATTTGAAGGATATTTTCCGTTTTTCATTTTTACCAAATGAAATAAACCGCCGCTTTTCATTAAAAGATCATAAAAATTTTCTGTTGACGAAGTTGTGACATAAATTGGAAAATCAGTAACCGAGAATTTACTAATTAAACTTCCGTCATTACTTAAAATAAAACCGGAACAGCCTCCGCTTCCACAGAAATATGAATTAGAGAAACCAACAAAATATTCATCTTTCTGATCGTTGTTTAAATCAAAAGCTTCATAATAAAAATAGCGCTCTTCTTTAGACATTACTTTAAGATCGTTTTTCAATAAAACTTTTAACTGCTTTTTAATCAATTGAACCGCTTTATCATCTTTTGATACAGCATTACTCAAATTCGCCGTTCCGCCAAGTGTTTTTGATAACGTATCCTGAACAATTGTTTTTACAATGTTTTTTGAATCGTTTTTGCTTTGGCATCCGTTCAACACCAAAATTCCGATTAGAACTAAAATTATATTTTTCATAATCGCGGTTTTTAAATTTTCTAGACTAATAAAGCTGCTTTGTTTTCAATGTCATTTTGAGTCAATAAAGACTTTATATTATTAAATGTCACAAGAGCAATCTGCGTTAAAGCTTCATTCGTAAAAAACGCCTGATGAGCGGTAACCAAAACATTAGGAAAACTCATTAAACGCTGAATATTATCATCCTGAATAATATCTTCTGAAAGATCTCTAAAAAACAGTTTCTCTTCCTGTTCATACACATCAATTCCTAAATAACCAATTTTACCTTCTTTTAAACCTTCAATAACCGATGCTGTTTCTATTAATCCACCGCGGCTGGTATTGATTATCATAACGCTGTCTTTCATAAATGTCAGCGAAGTTTTATTGATTACATGTTTCGTTTGATCGTTTAACGGACAATGAAGCGAAATAATATCACTTGATTTAAAAATTTCTTCTAAGCCAACAAACGAAACGCCGTCTTTAATCATTTCATCGTTCGTAACAATATCATAAGCCAAAACTTTACAACCAAAACCTAAGGCTATCTTAGAGAATGCTTTACCAATATTTCCTGTTCCAATAATTCCGATTGTCTTTCCAAATAAATCAAAACCTAATAATCCGTTTAAAGAAAAATTTTGTTCACGAACACGATTATACGCTTTATGTGTTTTTCGGTTTAAAGTTAAAATCATAGCCATTGCATGTTCTGCAACAGCTTGCGGCGAATAAGCCGGAACACGGCACACTTTTAAATTATACTTTTTAGCCGCTTCAAGATCAACATTATTAAAACCGGCACAGCGAAGTGCAATAATTTTTACCTTTTTTTCTGCCAATTGTTTAATAACCGTTTCGTTTACAATATCATTTACAAAAACGCAGACAATTTCACATTCTTCAATTAAAGCAACAGTCTGCGGATTTAATTGTGTTTCGAAAAAGTCCAATTGGAAACCGAAATCTTCATTGTATGTATTGAAGAAAGCTTTATCGTATGGCTGCGTTGAGAAAAATGCAATTTTATTTTTAACTGAATTCATAATATCGTTTTTTAAATTTTAGAATAGAAAGAATATTAAACTTCTTTAATAAAATACAAATCAACCGTCTTCTTTTTAGAAAATAACATTTCTGAATTAGTTCGCTGAAAACTTCCGACTTCAGAAGAAAAGAAATCATCAAATAATAAAAATTGACTTAATTGGTCTCTCATGTATTTTACTCTGTCTAAAGAAATCCAAATTTTTACAAAAGCATTCTTATAAAAAATAAAGTCATTATCATCTGTTATAATTAATGATAACAAAAATCTATCTATTGAATTTTTCTTTTGCAACTCAAATTCAATTTTCATTCCCTTCTCAACATCTGTAATTTTAGACAGAAAATGTGTTGCATTAGATTTATCAAATATGAAGTTTATAGAACCTAAATTAAAATCAATTTTTGGAATGAATTGTTTTTCCATTAAATATTTAATTATTCATAACTAATTAGTCTTTTAAAATTAAGAATTTTATTTTAAATGGATATGATGAGCTTGTTTCAAATTCTAAATTAGATCATCAAAAAAAATCCATCACAACTGCAACTTGTGGAATTTCGCTTTTAAGGTTCTCATTATCTGAAATATCTTTTAATGATAATTTCGTATCATGAATTTCAAATTCAATTACCCTTTTTTCCTTTGTAAAAAGAATTCCATGTTCACCATTATTATCATCTTCACAATATGCTATCAATAAAATGTTTTCAACTTCAAATTCAGCATTTTCCAAAGTCTCTCTTAAATCAAGCCATTCTGTTTTTAAAAGCTTTGTTAGTTCCTCAATTTCCAGTTTGTATAATTCTATTTCCTTATCTGTCATTTTTTAATTCTTACACCGTAGCCCATTCAGGTATATCCATTTTTTCAAACTGAGAAGAATGTGGACTATTTAATCCTTCAAGTTTTACGCCTCTAAAATCACAGTTTATGAATTTTGTGTTTTCAAAATTGCAATTGATAAATTTTGAAGCTCTAAATTCAACTCTATTAAAAATAGCATTAGTAAAATTACAATTCTTAAACTTTACTCTTCTGCCTCCATATTCTAATCCCAAAGTACCAGCATTAAATTGAACAGATGCAAAATTGCAATCTTCACACACTGCATCATCCATATTTACAATTATTTTAGAATAAGAAAAATTACAGTTTAATATTTCTGCTTTAAACATTGTCGACCTGTCTAATTTTGCTTTAAAAAAGTTCACATTATTTAAATAAGCATTATTAATACTGCCGCTTATTTCACAATGAGATAAGTCTACATTAAGGAAATTTACTTTATAGAAATTCAAATCTTTAATTCCCATGACCGCAGATGGACCAATAATAATTCCAGCTAAATCAACATTTTCAATAATTTTATTTCCATTTTTGATAGTCTCAATTTCTTTTTTAATCATTTCAAGATATTGATCATTGGACCAGCGATCTATCAATTCTTTTTTCTTAAATACCATATATTAAATTCTACTATGAAATTTATTAACTTACCATATATATCAATTAAACAGCAAACCTCTGCATCATTTTTTATTCCATCAAACCAACTTCCTTCAAATAATTAAAACCTTCCATCTCTTGGAAATAGTGTTTATGTTTTTTACTCGGAATACTAATTAATCCATACGGAACATCAAAAGTCTTTAATCTTTTTATGCAAATTTTTAATAATGGAGAAACTCGTGATAAATTCCAATCAATTATATCATTCCATTCGCTATAAATAGGCAGGTATCTTTCGGGATTGTACGCAATTTTATGTATCGGGATTCCTAATATTTCGACATCATCAGAATCTAATTCGAGAATATTCAACATACAATCGATTTTTTCTTGTTCATTTGAAATCCAATTAGAAATGTGTCGGTTATATTCTATTTTTTCAAATTCAGTTTTCGCATAAGAATCCGGTTTGATCCATAATCCCGCTTTACCTTTTATAACCAAATTATCTAATAAAGCCCCTGTACTTATTGTTAAAACATCTGAACATTTTACGTTATCAAGCAGCAAATTTTTTACAGATACTCCAGATCTTATGGCAAACAAGCTTATCACTTTGCAATTTGAAAAAGTACAATCAGCAATTTCTATATTGGTTAATTTTAGTTTTGGAAATGGATTATATATATTTTTATCCCATAGAATTCCGGGACCAATATCAAAGATCATTTGTTTTTGATTTTTAAATTCTCGATTTTCTAAAATCAAAAAATCTGAGTTTTCTTTTTCTACAAACTCATTTTTAATATCCAAAAAATCGGGATATTTCTTTTTCAGTTCATTATTTAATATAAACATAATGCAATTAGCTATAAAACAACAAAAGTAAATTTCTAATTAGTTTGAAAATGCCTTAATAAGGCATAATAATAATACAATAAGTCTAATTTCATTGATAAACTACAATTCTTACACTCTTTTAAACCAATTCAGCTTAATATAGTCTAACCTCTATAACCTTTAAAAAAAACAAATCATGAAAAAATTATGTATCGCAGCTCTGTTATTTGTTGGAATAGCAGGCTTTGCACAAGAAACAAATCAAAAACCGGCACGTGAACAAAGAGAAAGATTAACTCCGGAACAACGCAATGAAAAGCAGCTACAAAAACTGACTTCTGAATTAAATCTTGATGCTAATCAACAAACTCAGGTTAAACAATTATTAGCTGACAGAAGCGCAAAAGCAGAAAAATTTAGAGAAGAAAGAGCAGCAAAAAAAGATAATAACACCAAACCAACTGCTGCAGAAAGAGAAGCTTTTAAAAATGAATTAAAAGCTGAAAAAGAAGCCAACGATGCTAAAATGAAATCTATTTTGAATGCTGACCAATATACAAAATGGAAATCTATTCAGGAAGAAAACAAGGAAAAAGCTAAAGATAGAATAAGAGAATATCGAAAAGATAAAAACTAAAATACTTTAGAAAAAGAGGCCGTTAAAGCCTCTTTTTTTATTTATCCTTTGGAATCAGAACAGAAATATCATACCCAAAATCTGAAAACATTTTTAATCCGTCAAGCGGTTCTAATTTATTATCACCAGTCCATCCTGCTTTTTGCCCATACAAAATGCATTCTTTAATATATTTTGGTCGATTCAGATTAATAATCTCTTTTTCTCCAGTTAATGTATTGAGAATCGGGAATCCAGCATTTAAAGGATAACCGATCATAGGATCATCCCAAGTTAAAAAGTTTATCAATAATGGTGTTTGTTTAAAACCACTTAAAAATATTTTAATAACTATTAATCCCTCCTTTGTTGCTGGATTCACTCCTGCTTGCTTACTATACAAAAAAACATTTTCTCCTATAATTATTTTTCTTAATCCCATTTTTACAACTATTATTAGATACACAAATCTAAATGACTTCTTACTTAAAATTAGCCCAGACAAGGTATAACAACAACAGTATAAGACATAAATTAAAATTTAAAAATTTAAGACTTTCTGTTAAATAAAAGATAAATCTGACAATCTCATTAAACTTAATAAATCTGCTGAAGTCTAATTGCTATAAACCTTTAAAAAAAACGAAAAATGAAAAAAGTATTTATCGCAGCTTTATTATTCGTTGGAATAGTAAGTTTTGCACAAGACATCAATCAGAAGCCGCAACGTGATCAACGAGAAAAATTAACTCCGGAACAGCGCAATGAAAAACATCTGCAAAAATTAACTTCTGATTTAAACTTAGACGCCAAACAACAAGAGCAGGTAAAACAGCTTTTAGCAGAAAGAAGCGCGAAAGCAGAAAAGTTTAGAGATGCCCGAAAAGACAACAAAACAAAACCAACTGCTGAAGAAAAAGAAGCTTTTAAAAAACAAATGAAAGCTGACAAAGAAGCTAATGATGCTAAAATGAAATCGATTTTAAACGCTGATCAATACACAAAATGGACGGCCCTAAAAAAAGAACATAAAGACCACAAAGGTAAAGATGGTCATAGAGGACATTTTAAATCACCGCAAGAAAGAGATCAGGCACATTTGCAAAAAATGACAACTGACTTAAACTTAAGTGCAGATCAGCAAAAACAAATTGGTGAACTTTTATCTGAAAGAAGTACAAAAATAGAAATGCTTAAAAAAAGCCGAAGAGATTCTGGTGTACAGCCAACTGAAGCTGACAAAAAAGCCATGAAAAAACAAATGGAAGAAGACCATAAAGCTTATGATGCCAAAATGAAATCGATTCTAAATGCAGATCAATACAAAAAATGGACTGCGATTCAAAAAGAACGAAAAGAGAAAATGAAAGAATACAAAAAAGATAAAAAATAAAAAAAGAGGCTTAAAGCCTCTTTTTTGTTATTAGAATGTTTTCGAAACTTTATCGATCGCATTAATGGTAAAATCTAAATCTTCATAAGTCAAAGCATCTGTAATAAACCATGTTTCGTATGCTGAAGGCGCAATATAAACACCTTCCTGCAATAATCCGTGGAAGAATTTTTTGAATGTTTCATTATCTCCTTTTGCAGCAGTTTGAAAGTCCGTAACCGGATTTGCATCAAAGTGAACAGAAATCATAGAACCCACTCTATTGATGGTAAAAACAACATTATTTGCTTTTAAAACTCTATCAATTCCTGCTTCTAAATAAGCCGTTTTTTCTTCTAAACGAGTAAAGATTTCTCTGTCGTTATCCAATGCTTTTAACATTGCTAATCCGGCAGCCATTGCTAACGGATTTCCAGATAATGTTCCTGCTTGGTAAACAGGTCCAAGCGGCGCTAAATGATTCATGATTTCTTCGCGCGCAGCAAAAGCTCCTACTGGAAGTCCACCACCAATAACTTTTCCGAAAGTTACGATATCAGCATCAATACCATATAATTCCTGAACACCACCGCGAGCTAAACGGAAACCTGTCATTACCTCATCAAAAATCAATAAGATTCCGTTTGCAGTACACAAATCTCTTAAACCTTGCAAGAAACCTTCTTTTGGTACAATACATCCCATATTTCCTGCAACCGCTTCGATAATAATCGCAGCGATTTCGCCTTTATTAGCTTCAACAAGCGTTTTTACATTTTCTAAATCATTGTATTTTGCCAATAAAGTATCTTTTGCAGTACCTTCTGTAACGCCTGGACTATTCGGCGAACCAAAAGTGACTGCCCCACTTCCTGCCTGAATCAAAAATGAATCTGAATGTCCGTGGTAACAACCTGCAAATTTTACAATTTTATCTCTTTTTGTAAATCCGCGAGCTAGACGAATCGCACTCATACAAGCTTCTGTACCTGAGTTTACAAAACGAATTTTATCAATATTCGGAACCATAGAAACGGCCAAAGCGGCGATTTCTGTTTCCAATTCTGTCGGCATTCCAAATGAAGTTCCTAGTTTTGCTTTTTCGATTACGGCATCAACCACAGGCTGATATGCGTGACCTAAAACCATTGGCCCCCAAGAGTTAATGTAGTCGATTAATTTATTTCCGTCTTCATCGTACAAATAAGCACCTTTGGCACTTTTTACAAAAATTGGAGTTCCTCCTACTGCTTTGAAAGCGCGAACTGGTGAATTTACTCCTCCTGGAATTACTTTTTCTGCTTCAGCAAAAAGCTGGCTGCTTCTTTTATATAACATTTTTATTTTAGATTTTTGAGTTTAGATTTTAGATTCATTTATCTGCTTAAACCTTCATTTCCTACAAACTCATTGAAGTATTTTTGTTCTATTTTTTGCTTTTCCGAAAGATCTTCTATTTTCTTATCTGTCAATCCAATCGGAGAATAAAATATCCATTTTAAAGTTGGACGATGTTTTATGAAAAATCTTTTTTCTCCAAATTCGTCATGAACATAAACACCGCAAAAAAGCCTGACACTTATTAGCAATGCTGCCATAAAAACTACAATTGAAATTTTCTTCTTCATAAAATCAAAACTTATAACTCTTAACTTTACTTCACTTTCAACCTCTGTCCTATCGAAATGGCATTATCGGTCAGGTTATTTTTTCGCTTTAAGTCATCAACTAATAAATTGAATTTCTTTGAGATAGAATATAAAGTATCTCCTTTTTGAACTTCATATAAATTCGGATCATTAGAGTTCATATTAATCTTAGGATCTGAATAAACAACTGAAGTTGAAGTTCTCGTTGGAGCCGTTTTGTTAATCGCAACATACTTTTTTCCTGTAACCTGACAATCGTATTGATGCAGATTATAACGTTCTATATAACTGATTAATTTATCTGGATAATTCGGATCGGTTGCGTAACCACAAGCTCTTAAACCTTTTGCCCAGGCTTTATAATCGTCTTTTTCGTATGTAAAAAGTGATTCATATCTTTTCTTTCCAACCAAAAATAAAGCATGATCTCTGTACGATTCTGATGCCTGAGGATATTTTCTAAAACATTCCTGAGCCGAATCATCATCATGGCGAACGCTTTCTCCAAGCCAGTCTTTATGACATTTTATTCCGAAATGATTATTCGCTTCAACAGCCAAATCGCCACGCCCTGCACCCGATTCTAAAATTCCCTGCGCCAGAATAATACTTGCCGGAATTCCGTACGTTTTCATGTTGCCGACAGCAATTTCTTGGTATTGCAGAATATAATTATTGATTAAATCGCTGGTTACAACTGTTTTTGAAGTAGATTGAATAACCTCAGTTGTATTATTTGTAGAAGGATAATTTTTACCAATTGGTTTTGCCGGAGTTGTTTTTTTCGTTGCTGCAACTCTTGGCCTTTGTACAGCCGCCGCTTTTTTAGTCGTCGCGATTGCAGGCTTGCTCGAAGAACAGCTTGCCAAAGCCAATATTACGAAAAGTAATACAATTTTTTTAATCATTTCTTTTAAGTATTGGTAATTTCTTCTGCTTCAATTTCAAATTCATGCCCTCAATTCCCTGCAGTCCGCCGGTATGAATGAGTAAAATTTTCGAATTGTCAGGAAAATAATTTTTGCCGATTAAATCTATAACGCCAAAAACCATCTTTCCTGTATAAATTGGATCTAAAGGCACTTTTGTTTCTTTTAAAAAAGAATTAATAAATTCAATTAATTCTGAATTTACCTTGCCATAACCTCCAAAATGATAGTCAGAAATTAAATTCCAGTTATCTTTTTTTGCAAAAATACGAATTTCATCTTGTAAAAAGTCACCTTTTAACGCTGGAAAGCCTAAAATCTTCTGATTTGGCAGCGAACTATTAATTAAACCCGAAATCGTACCACCCGTTCCAACAGCACAGCAAACGTAATTAAAAACCGAATCTTCATGTGTCAAAATCTCTTCGCAGCCTTTTACAGCCAGTTCGTTTGTACCGCCTTCGGGAACTAAATAAAAATCTCCAAACTTTGTTTTTAATTTTTCAATAAAAGAATTTTCACCTTTTAAACGATAATCTTCTCTTGAAACAAACTCGAATTTCATTCCGTTTTCCTGAGCGAATTTCAGCGTTGGATTTTCTTCAATTTTATCAAAAAGTTCGTCTCCGCGAATGATTCCGATCGTATTAAATCCTTGTTCTTTTCCGGCATACGCAACTGCTGCGATATGATTCGAAAATGCACCGCCAAAAGTCAATAACGTATTTTTATTTTCGGCTTTCGCCTGAAGTAAATTGTATTTGAGTTTTCTGAATTTATTCCCTGACACAAACGGATGAATTAAATCTTCGCGCTTAATAGTCAAAGAAATAGCATTAGGAAACTGAATATTTATAGATTGATTGAAAACAGGATTCATTTTAATTTGATATAATTTAAAAACTGAAAAAAAGATCGGTTTTTTAAATAATTTAAGTCTCTTTCTTTGGTATAAGCTTCTCTTTCAAAACTAATATTTCGATAAGCCAAAGCTCCATTTTTATACTGAATCAAACGGATTAGATATTCTAAAAAATACCAGATAAAAAACGGAATTATTAAAAGTTCTAATTGCTGTTTTAAATGTATTTTTTCGTGATTAACAAAAACCGCATTTGTTTTATCTACATCGTATTTCATTATAACAAACGGAAATACAGCCATTCCTCGATATCCTTTCGGAATTAAATATTTAGCAACAATCAGAAACATTGGCTGTAAAATTTATAAATTTGTAGCTATAAAATTGTTCGATTTCAATAAAATCATAATCAAATATTTATATTTTTGATTTTAGTTTGTTTGAAAAATGAACGCGAAGCAGATTTATGAAAGAGCAAAGTAATGAAAATAAATTAATCGAAGGCGAAGATTTCTATTATACGCCCGAAGGTTATAAATGCTTTACCGAAAAACACCATTTAAAACGCGGTTATTGCTGTAAAAGCGGCTGTCGTCATTGTCCTTATGGGTTTGACAAACGAACGGGTGAAATAAGAAAGTAAGCAAATTTAGGTAACGCTTCAGTTTGAAAATCAAACAATTGAATTTATTGACACAGAATCATTTTTCACAGAATAAGAAATGGGTTTAGATATAACACATCGTAAAGCAACATTAAAAAGACCAGAAAAATTAGATCCTTTTCATAGAGATTACATATTAGAAAATGAATTTGAAGGGTTTAATGTCAATTTTAATTATTTCGATAAATATATACAAGAAATTGATACACCTGAGATTTTGGAAACTTTGATATTTCCTAAAAAACAAGATGAAATACAAAAAGTTAAAGATTTTTTAAAAAAACACGGAGAATATCATTTCTTGTTTGAAAATACCAGAAAAGATATTGACGCTAATGTAGCGGATTTTATTTTAAAAAATAATTTATCCGGAAGCTTAATTCATAATTGGGATGCTCCAGACTGGATAGGTTTTGATGTTTTTAAAATGAAAAAACAAACCGGATTTTATTTTGAAACAGCTGGTGAACAAAGAAAAGGAATGAATGAACATTTTTGGGAAAGGTTTCTCTCTGATGAAATATACTATTATGCAAAAAAAGAAGATTTCGAATATGCTCTTAAATGTGTAGATTTCTATTGGAGCGATGATACAGAAGAAAAGGTTGAGGAAAGAAAAAGATTGTTTAAAGAAAATTTTGTTGATAAATATGAAAGAAACAAAAGCTGGCTTAATTTAGATTATTAAAATATCATTTTGATCTATTTAATTTTCATGTCACTCGCTGGAGCTTTTTTGTAATGGGGATTTTTTCTATAAATATTTCGCCTTTCCAAGGCTGAAAAACTTCGGATGAGTTACATATCTTTAGTAAATATGTATAGAAAAAACTCCCGAAGACTATAAATGCTTTACCGAAAAACACCATTTAAAACGCGGTTATTGCTGCAAAAGCGGCTGTCGTCATTGTCCTTACGGATATGATAAAAAAACAGGACAAATAAAAAAATCGTTATAAGAATTACAATCAAATGAAAGTTTTTATAAATAAAAATATACCCGAAGCCGGCATTAAGCTGCTTAAGGAAAAAGGAATTAACTTTACTATAAATCCAACCGAGAACGTTTTATCAAGAGAAGATTTTATAAAAATCTGTCAGGAACATGATGCTCTTTTGAATGTTGGAACTAATAAATTAGACGAAGATTTTTTTGAACAATGCCCAAATTTAAAAGGAATTGCCCTTTTTTCTGTTGGATTTGATTCAGTTAATATTCCGTCAGCAAATAGTAGAAAAATTCCCATCGGAAATACGCCTGATGTTTTAAGCAGAGCGACCTCTGATGTTGCTTTTTTATTAATGCAAAGCGTTGCAAGGAAATCATTCTTTAATCACAAAAGAATTTTAAATGACGAATGGGGAAGTTTTGATCCTTTAGCCAATTTAGGACAGGAACTTTACGGTAAAACGCTCGGAATTTTCGGTTTAGGAAGAATTGGTTTTGAAATGGCTAAAAAATGCAAAGTCGCATTTGGAATGAACGTTATTTATCACAATCGTTCTCATAATGAAGAAGCTGAGAAAGAACTTGACGCAAAATATGTAGATTTTGAGACCTTACTTACCGAAAGTGATGTTTTAAGCGTTCATTCAAATTACAGCGAAGAAAACAATGAAATTTTCAATAAGAATACTTTTTCGAAAATGAAATCTAATGCAATTTTCATCAACACGGCAAGAGGAAAATTTCAGAATGAAGATGATTTATTCGAAGCTTTAACCAATAATATCATCTGGGGTGCTGGACTTGATGTTACAAACCCAGAACCAATGAAAGCCGATAATCCGTTATTATCGCTTCCGAATTGTTGTGTTCTGCCTCATATTGGTTCTGCAACATACGAAGCCAGAAACGGAATGGCAGTTTGTGCCGCACAAAATATAATCGCACTTTTTGAAAATAAAAAAATGCCGTTTTGTGTAAATGAAGAAGTTTATATTTAATGAGATAATGTGTCAATTTGGGAATTAGATAATTATTTTGAAATCCCAAATTCCAATCAAAATTAATGTTTGGCTCCGCTGGAGCTTTTGTGTGGATAAATTTGATTTTCTATAAATATTTCGCCTTTCCAAGGCTTTTATATTAAGAACTCTTTAATCTATGTTTTTCCAGTCTTAAAAAAAACTCCGGAGGAGTTAAATATTTATAGAAAACAAAAATACATACAGGAATTAAAGCCCCAGCGGGGCGACATATTTTTAAGATAAAATGAATTAAAACATAGTTAGAAAAAAATCTAAAATCTAAAATCAGAAATCTAAAATTAATTATATGGATATTCGTTCAAGAAAATTTAAGATTACGATTTATAAATCGTATCACAGGTCGGATATCCGTTATCCCTAGTCATTTTAATTAGATAATGTGCCAATTTGGGAATTAGATAATTATTTTGAAAATTCCAATTTTTTATCCCGAAGCTTCGGGACTAAATTCCAATTAAAATTAATATTTCGCTCCGCTGGAGCTTTTGTGTGGATGAATTTGATTTTCTATAAATATTTCGCCTTTCCAAGGCTAAAAACTTCATTCAAAATTAATTGTATAGAATTAAATTCGCATGCAAAATTTAAAGCTGAAAAACTCCGGAGGAGTTACATATTTATAGAATTACAATATTGGCATATAAGAAAAAGCCCCAGCGGGGAGACATATTTATTAAATAACAATAAAATATTTGCCCACAGAAACTAAACCTTAGAGGCTTAGAATCTGAGCAACTTAGCACCTCAAAAAAAAATGACTTTCAAAGAACAAATACAACAAGGAATTCCTTCAATATTACCACCTAAGCAGGCTTACGATCCAGCTATTAATCACGCACCAAAACGAAAAGAAATTCTTTCGGCAGAAGAAAAAAAGCTGGCATTGAAAAACGCTTTACGTTATTTTGATCCAAAACACCACGCTGAGTTAATTCCTGAATTTTCAGAAGAATTAGAAACTTACGGACGTATTTATATGTATCGTCTTCGTCCAGATTATAAAATGTACGCAAGACCAATTGACGAATATCCTGGAAAATCATTGCAGGCAAAAGCAATTATGCACATGATTCAGAACAATCTGGATTATGCTGTAGCACAGCATCCGCATGAGTTGATAACTTATGGAGGAAATGGAGCGGTTTTCCAAAACTGGGCGCAATATTTATTGACGATGCAATATTTGTCTGAAATGACAGATGAGCAGACTTTGACGATGTATTCAGGTCATCCGATGGGATTATTCCCTTCGCATAAAGAAGCACCGAGAGTTGTAGTTACTAACGGAATGGTGATCCCAAATTATTCTAAACCTGACGACTGGGAAAAAATGAATGCTCTTGGAGTTTCTCAATACGGACAAATGACAGCGGGAAGTTATATGTACATTGGCCCGCAGGGAATTGTACACGGAACAACTATTACCGTTTTGAATGGTTTTAGAAAAATAAAACAAAATCCAGAAGGCAGTTTATTTGTAACTTCTGGTTTGGGCGGCATGTCTGGCGCACAGCCAAAAGCTGGAAACATTGCGGGTTGTATTACGGTCTGCGCCGAAGTAAATCCGAAGATTACAAAAATTCGTCACGAACAAGGCTGGATTAATGAAATTGTAACCTCAACCGAAGAATTAGTTGCCAGAGTAAATTCGGCGAAAGCCAAAAAAGAAACCGTTTCTATAGCTTATTTAGGAAATGTAGTTGATGTTTGGGAATGTTTCGACAAAGAAAACATCAAAATTGATTTAGGTTCCGATCAGACCTCCCTTCACAATCCGTGGGCTGGAGGTTATTATCCGGTTGGAATTTCGTTTGAAGACGCGAACAAAATGATGGCTGAAAATCCAGAATTATTCAAAGAAAAAGTTCAGGAAACGTTACGTCGTCACGCAGATGCAATCAATAAACATACTGCAAAAGGAACTTATTTCTTCGATTACGGAAATGCCTTTTTATTAGAAGCTTCCCGCGCTGGTGCCGATGTTATGGCTTCAAATAATATCGATTTTAAATATCCAAGTTACGTTCAGGATATTATGGGACCAATGTGTTTTGATTACGGTTTTGGACCTTTCCGTTGGGTTTGTACTTCTGGAAATCCAGAAGATTTATTAAAAACAGATACAATTGCGTGTCAGGTTTTAGAAGAAATGGCTCAAACGGCTCCAAATGAAATTCAGCAGCAAATGCAGGATAACATTAAATGGATCAAAGGCGCGCAGGAAAATAAACTTGTTGTAGGTTCTCAGGCTCGTATTCTTTATGCAGATGCTGAAGGAAGAATCAAAATTGCAGAAGCGTTTAACCAAGCGATTGCAAAAGGCGAAATTGGCGCTGTGGTTTTAGGACGTGATCATCATGATGTTTCGGGCACAGATTCTCCGTACAGAGAAACTTCAAACATCTATGACGGTTCTCGTTTTACTGCCGATATGGCCATTCATAATGTGATTGGAGACAGTTTTAGAGGAGCAACCTGGGTATCAATACATAATGGCGGCGGCGTTGGCTGGGGAGAGGTTATAAACGGTGGTTTTGGTATGGTTCTTGATGGTTCTAAAGAGGCTTCAAAGCGTTTAGCATCAATGCTTTTCTGGGATGTTAACAACGGAATTTCGCGTAGAAGCTGGGCTCGAAATGAAGGTGCTGTTTTTGCTATAAAACGTGCCATGGAAGTAGAACCTTTACTAAAAGTAACTTTACCCAACTTAGTTGACGAAAGCTTGCTTTAACAAACATGAACATTTAATTTTAATAATATGAGAACTTTCAAACTAATTCCTGTCTTTTTGCTTTTGGTACTTGCTTCCTGCAGCAGTGTTACGGTATATTCTGACTACGATAAAAATGTAGATTTTGCGCCTTATAAAACGTATGCTTTCTTTAAGCCCGGAATTGATAAGGTTGAAATTTCTGATTTGGATAAAAGAAGAATTCTTCATGCAATTGACAATGAAATGCAGGCTAAAGGTTTAACTAAAAGTGAAAATCCAGACTTATTGGTAAACATTTTTACTAAATCCAGAGAGCAAGTTAATGTAAATCAATTTAGTGCTGGCTGGGGTTACGGCTGGGGATGGGGTTGGAATCCGTGGATGATGTACGGAGGAAACCAAACTACTGTTTCTACTTCTACAGAAGGAACTTTATATATTGATTTAATTGACGCTAAAAAGAAAGAAATGATCTGGCAAGGTGAAGGTCAAGGAACTCTAACAAGAAACATTGATAAAAAAGATCAAAAAATCGCTGAATTCGTAAACAAAATTTTAGCGCAATATCCGCCAGTAAAAAAATAATTTTAAGTACATTTGTTTTTCAAACAAGAAAAATGAAGAATTTTAATAACATTATTATCGCTATTATCAGCATTATTGCAATTCAGCAGTAATGGCGAGGTGTTATATAAATAAGTAAACATACAATTTTATGAAACCTCCCAAAACTGGGAGGTTTTTTATTTTTAAGTTGCCACGACTCGAGCGATAGCGAACAGGCGAAGCAATTACACGAATTGGCACTAATTTTAAAATATAATTTGCCACAGATTTCACAGATTAACACGTATTCAAATCTTTAATAATCCTTTTAATCTGTGGCAAAAAACAAAAACAAACGAAATTATGGATTTATTCAACGAAGTATTACACGCCAAAAAGCAGCTTGAAAATGTAGTTGCCTCTACTCCGCTTACTCAAAACCTAAATCTTTCAGACGAATTTGAAGCTAATATTCTACTGAAAAGAGAAGATTTACAAATTGTTCGTTCTTATAAAATTAGAGGCGCATACAATAAAATTTCCTCTTTAAGAGAAAAAGAAAAAACTAACGGAATTGTTTGTGCAAGTGCAGGAAATCATGCGCAGGGAGTTGCTTATTCTTGTAATCTTCTAAAGATAAATGGCAAAATTTACATGCCGAAAACCACTCCAAAACAGAAAGTAAAACAAGTACAATTGTTTGGAAAATCGTTTGTTGAAATCGTTCTTACGGGAGATACTTTTGATGACGCTTATGCTTCGGCAACGGCAGACGCTATCAAAAATCACAAGACTTTTATTCATCCTTTTGATGATGAAAAAGTAATTGCCGGGCAAGGAACTGTTGGTTTAGAAATTCTCGACACTTATGCAGCACCAATCGATTACGTTTTTGTGCCAATTGGCGGTGGCGGGCTGGCTTCTGGTTTGTCTGAAGTTTTTAAACATTTGAGTCCGCAGACTAAAATAATCGGCGTTGAACCCAAAGGTGCGCCTTCTATGAAAACTTCTATTGAAGAAAATAAAAATACAGCTTTAAAAACGATCGATAAATTTGTGGACGGAGCTGCAGTAAAACAAGTCGGTGATATGACTTTTGAAATCTGTAAACAAAATCTTCACGATATTATTTTGGTTCCCGAAGGAAAAGTCTGTACCACAATTTTGAGATTGTACAATGAAGAAGCGATGGTTGTAGAACCTGCCGGAGCTTTGACAATTGCAGCTTTGGATTTTTATAAAGAAAAAATAAAAGGTAAAACCGTTGTCTGTGTTGTAAGCGGCAGTAATAACGATATTGAAAGAACAGCCGAAATCAAAGAACGTTCTTTACTTTACGAAGGTTTAATGCATTATTTTATGATTCAGTTTCCGCAGCGTCCAGGTGCTTTAAAAGAATTTGTAAATAACATTTTAGGTCCAGATGATGATATTACCTATTTTCAATTTCACAAAAAAAACAATCGCGAAGTGGGTTCTGTTGTAGTTGGTTTAGAATTAAAAAACAAAAACGACATTATGTCTATCAAAATAAATATGACACAAAACGGATTCGAATTTCAATATTTAAACGATAATCAAGATTTGTTCACACAATTGATTGGATAAAATAAAAGGCTGTCTAAAATTTAGACAGCCTTTTACAACCAAATATAAAATTACTAATTGAATCCTAAATTTGTAATTACTGCTTTAAGACTTTTTTAGAATACGTTCCCTCGTTGTCATTTACTTTCACAATGTAAACTCCTTTTGAAAGTCTCGAAACTTCAATTTCAGAAATATTTCCTTTTACAAAACTTATATTTTTATTTAAAATCAGTTGTCCAGCCGTATTAAATATCTGTACATCTGCATTTCCTTCATGACTGGTTTTAATTTTTAAATGATTACTTGCTTCATCAATAAAAACGGCCATATCGGTTGTATTTTCCTCTTCCACAGTAGTTGCTGCTAAAGCTTTTTTTGCCATAGATTCAACTTGAACAAACTGCCATTGCTGATTTAATCCGCCTGTATATGCCCAAACTTGGATATTTGCTCCGTTTGCTGTCGAAACACTTTCAACATCAAGTGATTTGCCCGTGTTTACATTCGTGATTTTATAGTAACCTGTGCCAAGGTTTGCAACTGTCCATTTAAACTCATTAGAAGATGTAAAAGTTCTCTGTTGCACTTTTAATCCATCTGCAGTTCCGTTGCTTTCTACTGCAAGATACATTCCCGTAGATTTTACAATGATGTAATAATTACCGCTTCCGTCAGAAACAAATTTCCAACGCTGGTTATTTCCTCCTCCATTTGTAATATCATATTGCTGAATTCTGCTGCCGCTTGTCGTTGCATTATCAGCAACGTCTAAACCTTTATTACTATTTCTTGAAATAATATTATAATAGCCTGGAAATCCTGTTGTACTAGCATTTACCGTAATGGCACTTGTCGCTGTTTTTGCACCGTCTACAGTTGTAACCGTAATTGTTGCATTTCCTGCAGCAACTGCAGAAACTAATCCGTTTGAATTTACTGTGGCAACAGCTGTATTGCTTGAACTCCAATTTACAGCAGTATTAGTTGCATTACTTGGAGAAACTGTCGCTGTTAACTGCTGCGTCTGTCCAGTCGTAATCGTTGAAGAAGTCGGATTTACGCTTACACCTGTAACCGCAATAGGACTCGAAGTACCCCAATTGAAAGTAACTGCCGAAGAACCCGGAACAGCATAATTAAATGCCGATGATCCTGAAACTACTTTTATTGTATTTGATGATCCGCTTGTGTTGTAAACTACAAGAGCTGTTGTTCCGTCAGGATTTTTGAAAGCAACTGAAAGAATACTGCCGCTTGTACTTGAAACACCAATTCTTACCGCTCCCGGTTTTACAAATTTTGAAATCTGCCCAATAATGTAATAAGCAACATTTCTAGTATAACTTGTGCTATTGTTAACCGTAATAGCTCCTAAACAAGTTGTACATCCTCCAGGAGTTCTTGGGCCAAAACTTGGATTATTGGCTGCATTCCATTCTAAAACTGTTTTAGACCAGTTTGTTGTGCTTCCGATAACTACGTTTTGCATGTGCCAGCCAAAATCTCCGCCAAAGTTACCGCCAGCACCTGTATATTGCTCTGTAAAATAAACATTTTTATTAGTCGCATTTTTTACTGTTGACATAGCTGAGATATTCCCTAAATATAAGTGAAACGCAGCACCATCGACATAAGAACTATTATTTAAAACATCAATCGGATAAGCTGTATTATCGCAGTTATGATCGAAAGCAATAATTTTGACATTTCCAAAACCTGCCGATGCCATTTGAGGCCCTAATTGCTGATTGATAAAATTCTTTTGTTCTGTAGAATTCATCAGCATACTTGGTTCATTATGCGGATTTTCTGGTTCGTTTTGAGGTGTGACAGCCCAAATCGGAATTCCCTGCGCCTGCATTGCCTGAAGGTATTTTACAAAATATCTGGCATAAGCCGCGTAATATTGTGTCTGCAGACTTCCTCCTACCCACGAACCGTTGGTTTTCATCCAGCGCGGAGCCGACCAAGGTGTTGCCAAAATTTTAATATTTGGATTGATCAGCTGGATTTTTTTGATAATCGGAATTAGATACGTTAAATCTGGTCCGTTTAAACTAAAGTTGTTCATATTCGTATCTCCAGAAGTTTCGTTATAACTATAAGAAGAACTGCTTAAGTCTGAAGCCGCAATACTAATACGAACTACACTAGCGTTTAATCCTGTAGTTGGATTGTATAAATCGTTTAATAATTGATTTTGCTGTGTCGCTGCCATTCCGCTGATCACTTCGCAGCTTCCTTCAGTAAGCGTGTAACCAAAACCATCCATAGTCTGGTAAGTGGTTCCTGCATTTACGGTAACTGTAGAAGGGTTTGTTCCCGAGTTTGTTCCGAAACTTACAGTAGACTGCTGCTGTAATAATCTTGATTGATCGCCAGAGGTTATAAATGGCGTTACCGTCTGTGCATTAGTTTTTGTACTAAATAAAAGCAGCATAATGATAAAATTCATCATGGCAAACTTTACTCGATTTGTAGGTTTTTGAGTAGTTTTGTGCATTTTTTGTGGTTTTTTAGATAGTTAAACTTTTCTCATTTTATTATGATATTTTTTATTAAAACGTATCAAAAGTACTATCATTCTCACGAAATCGATATATTTTTACCTTTACAAATACACATCATTTGTAAAAATTAACTTAACAAAAACTTATCTACATAAAAAACAAACAATTAATTATCAATACATTACAAAAACAAAACACATAAAAAACCTTACTTATTAATCTTATAAATTCAAAAATTAAAGAATAATAATTTTTGAATGCTCATAAACTCACTTTTACCTTGAAATTACAGCTTGTTAAATGACAAATATCATGGATCAAACAAAGAGTTATGTTGTATTTTTGCGTTTTATATTATTTCGCAAAATCATGGAAACTCTTAAAGATATAACCACAATAGAAGATATTAAACAAATGGTCGATAGTTTTTACGGAAACGTGAGAAAAGACGAACTTATCGGACCTATTTTTAATGACAAACTGCAGGATCGCTGGGAACCGCATTTACAAAAAATGTATAATTTCTGGCAGACCATTTTGTTTGATGTACGTGCTTATTCTGGAACACCTTTTCCGCCGCACAAACAACTGCCTGTAGATAAAACGCATTTTGATCGCTGGATTGCTATTTTTAATTCAACTATTGATTCGCAATTTGCAGGACCTATTACTGAAGAAGCTAAAATGCGCGCAACAAACATGGCATTTATGTTCAGCCATAAAATTGAATATTTTAGAAATCAGGGATTATAAAATCAATGTTTTATTTTATGGATGCTATAATTTGTCCGTTTTTATATTGATTTTCGCCGTCTTCCCATGTTCCATATTCTGACGAGAATTTAAATTTTTCAGGATTTGATCCTTTTAAAATCTGAGCTTCAAAATACACATTTTGGTTGTCTTTAGAATATTGATCTGAAAGAATTTCGAAGTTTGAAGAGTCTGCTCCGGCAATTTTTTTGAAGTTGTAATAAACGCCGTTTTTGTCCTTTGAAAAATCATATCGTAATGATTCAAAACTTTCTGCGTCAATTTCAGGATAGATTACGCCTTTGTCAATCAAAAGATTATTCACTTTAATTCGCCAATAATCAATTTCTTGGATTAATGTAATAGTATCAAAAGTGTTGATTTCAAACTCAGCTTTTGTAAAAGCAGAAACAACTGAATTACCAATTCTGGCGTACGTTTCGTTTATAGCATTAATTTCGCCTTCAAGCATTTTGTGTTTTTGGATAACCTCATCGACCTCAATCATTTCATTTCCTTCTCCTCTAAAGTTGAGAATTGCATAAATAAAATCAGCATCAACAGCAATTGTATCGTTTAAAGGCCTAAAAGTTTCTGGATTTACGTCGATTCTTTTATTTTTATAATAAACAGAATGAGCGTCTTTAAACCAATAATAACGTCGGTAATCTGTAATCGACGGATCTAACAGCTGATAGGTTTTAGGATCAGCATCATGGATTATTTCTAACTCGTTAAAGTTTCTGCCATCTCGGCTGTAAACATGATTTTTGTCTTTAATGAGATAAAAATCATCCACTACAAAAGTTTCATAATCAACCAACTGCTTTCTTCCTTTCCAGAAAATATTATTTTTATCTTTTCCGAAATCAACATTTAAAGGCTGAAAAGTAGCAACATCTGCATCTAACTCAAAATAGCCCAATTCGAACCAATTTCCCATTGGAGAATAAACGATTATATTTTTTCTGTAATGATGAAAATAAGAATTCGATATATCTAAATTTACAGGTTTTCCGATTTTAAAAAACAAATATCTAAAACCTAAAACAATCAGAATGATTATGGCTAAAAAGATTAAAATAACTTTCATAATTATGGATTGGATCTGAAATGACAGCAGGTGTAAAACTAACTATTTTCTTGCAAGAAACATTTAGTCTTAATAAAGAAAGAAAAAATCTCAAAATGATTTTTATACCAAAGCCTTGAAATTAAAGATTGCGCAAGAAAACGATCTTATTTTTAAAAATCTATTTAGAAAAAATTTATTTTAGTACTTGAAATTCGTAATTTTACATTTTAATCTACAACGTTTTCGAAATGAATCCAAATATTGAAACTAATCCGCTTTTAGATCGATTGCCTAAACATTTACAGCAATTCATTAAACCACAAGATTATAGTGATTATTCTCCAATTAATCAGGCGGTTTGGCGTTACGTGATGCGCAAAAATGTGGATTATCTTTCTAAAGTAGCACACAGCTCTTATTTGGATGGATTGAAGAAAACCGGAATCGAAATTGATTCAATTCCGAGTATGTACGGGATGAATCGCATTTTAAGTGAAATTGGCTGGGCGGCAGTTGCTGTTGACGGATTTATTCCACCAAATGCTTTTATGGAATTTCAGGCGTATAATGTTTTGGTTATTGCATCTGATATTCGTCAATTAGAACATATCGAATATACTCCCGCTCCGGATATCATTCACGAAGGTGCCGGCCACGCTCCTATTATTGCCAATCCTGAATATGCTGAATATTTGAGACGTTTTGGTGAAATTGGCTGTAAAGCGATCTCTTCTCATAAAGATTACCAAATGTATGAAGCGATTCGACTGCTTTCAATTCTAAAAGAAGCCGAAGATACGCCGCAAGAAAAAATAGATGAAGCTGAAAAAGCGGTTGCTGATCTCCAAAATAATATGGGCGAATTGTCTGAAATGGCTCAAATTCGAAACCTGCATTGGTGGACAGTCGAATACGGTTTGATTGGAACGGTTGAAAATCCGAAAATTTATGGTGCGGGACTTCTTTCTTCTATTGGCGAAAGTGCCCACTGTATGACAGATAATGTGAAGAAAATCCCTTATGATATTTCAGCAGCCAACCAAAGTTTTGATATTACACAATTACAGCCTCAATTATATGTTACTCCAACATTCTCTTATTTGAGTTTGATTTTGGAAGAATTTGCCAATAAAATGGCTTTACGTACGGGAGGTCTTTCTGGAATTCAGAAACTAATTCAATCGAACGCTTTAGGAACAATTGAATTGAGTACTGGTTTACAGATTTCTGGAATTTTCACGAATGTTATTGAAGAAGATCATAAACCAGTTTATATTCAGACAACTGGAAAAACAGCTTTGGCTTACCGCGAAAAAGAATTAGTAGGTCATGGAACTTTAACGCATCCGCACGGATTCGGAAGTCCGATTGGAAAACTGAAAGGTTTTAATCTTGCGATCGAAGATATGAGTCCGAAAGATTTACAGGCTTACAGCATTGTTGAAAATGAAACGGTAAAACTTGAATTTGAAGGCAATATTATTGTTGAAGGTGAAATCATTACAGGTTCAAGAAATCTTCACGGAGAGATTATTTTAATCAGTTTTAAAAATTGTACGGTAACTCATGGCGAAACGATTTTGTTTCAGCCAGAATGGGGAAATTACGATATGGCAATTGGTAAAAAAGTGGTTTCTGCTTTTTCTGGTCCTGCCGATGTAAATAGTTTTGATTTGATTAATATTGTTCCTTCAACTCAAACCATTAAAGCAAAACACACAGACGAACGTGATGAATTGGAAAATTTATATGCGTCTGTTCGTGATATTCGTGTGAATAAAAAATCAACTGCAGAGCTTCAAAATATCTTTAATAAATTAAAAGAAAATCATAAAAATGACTGGTTGCTTTCTGTTGAAATTGCCGAGCTTTTAAAAGATTCTTCTGATTCTCTTTTACAGGAAGTTTTGAACTATTTAGAACAATTGAAAGAAAGACGCACAGAAGTTGCGCATTTAATTTCTGGCGGTTTGGATTTGATTTTTTCTACTGCTAAAGTTTAGAGTTTTTTTTGCCGCTAAGGCGCTAAGACACAAAGATTTTTTTTAATATTGTCATTTCGACGAAGGAGAAATCTCCGCAAGCAGCTCGACAAAGTTTTTCCTAATCTTTTTGTAGAATATTGTCGCGGAGATTTCTCCTTCGTCGAAATGACAAACAGTGAGTAACTTTTAATTGATTAAAATAAAAAACTTAGCGTCTTAGCGCCTTCGTGGCAAAACAATCTTAAAGCTTCAAATCTTCTGTAAACTCTTTCTCAGATTCGATGGTTTTTCCGTTGTATTGGAGTGTCCAGCCCATTGAATTGCTTAGAATTAAAATCTTAGACAATTCGCTTATTAAACGGTTTTGGGCATTTTTTTTAAGAGAAGAGCTTTCTATCTTCTTTGCCAGATTGGCTTTTACCGATTTGTTGATTTTATTGTAATCATCTCCCGTAAACGGATTCAGTTTACTTTGCTCAACATCATAAAACTTAATATCGGGATTGATTTTAATTTCTTCTTTTGGAATATTTAAAATCGTAATCGTTTTGTTTTTTTCATCAATATCATATTTCATTTGATGCAAATCGTAAGCAACAGTAACGTCAGCATTTACGACAATTAAAGCTTTCTTTTCAAAGGAAAGCATATCAAGAAAATATTTTTGCTGGTTTTTATACGTTACAACTTCAGAGAAATGTCCTTCAGTTACAACCAATTTTCCAACATTCAAGATCTGCTGCTGAATTAAATTGGTATTGTATTCCATATCAGAATCATCTTCTTTCTTGAATTGGCAGTATTTAAAAGCCAAAACAATCAGTACAACAATTACCGTGATTCCTAAAATTCTCTTGATCAAGTTTTGCATTCTCTAAAATATTTTAGACCAAATTAGTTCTTTTTTTAGTTTTTTTCGCCACGAATTCACGAATTAACTCTAATCATTTTGTTCGTATTATTCTAATTTCACAAATTCATAATTCGTGAAATTAAAATTTAGCAAACTGTAATTGTGCTAATTCGTGAATTGCTTCGCCTGTTCGCTAGCGCTCGAGTCGTGGCGAAAAAAAATTAAAACGGATATCCAATTGCGATGTTCAGAATTAAATTATCTTTTCTCCATGAACTATCTCCAAAATTAATTTTATCAATAACCCATCTTTGCCCGTCTGGAAGCGATGGATTTCTAAGCGGAATTGCTAAATCGGTTCTTAATACCAAGAATGATAAATCGAAACGCAGACCAACTCCTGCTCCAACTGCAATTTCTTTCATAAAATCTTTTGAAATTTCTGCTCCAGGTTTGTCTGGGTCGGCGTGTAAAAGCCAAATATTCCCTGCATCAAAAAACACTGCACCTCTCACAATACTAAACAGTTTTGCACGATATTCTGTATTGAACTCCAATTTCAAATCTGCCGATTGATCGGGCGTATAATTGATATTTGTAGATGGCGGAATAACATAACTTCCCGGCCCCAAAGTTCTGGCTCTAAAAGCACGAATACTATTGGTTCCTCCAACCACAAATTGCTTAGACGTTGGTAATGTTCTTGAGTTGCCGTATGCAAATCCTGCTCCTACAATTAGTCTGCTGGCTAATTCGCTTTCTTTACCTAATTTTAAATAATGTCTAAAATCAGATTTTATTTTTACATATTGGCTAAATGGTACATCAAAGATTGTTTTCGGATTATTATTATAATCAGCACCTGTAACCAAACCAGTAATATTTCCCGCTAAATCTAATTCTCCATTAAAATAAATGGTGTTTTTTCGGCGTTTCTGCATCGTATTGGTATACGTGTAATTGTATGTCGGACCAAAAATCAATTGTTTTTCAATTACTCTGCCTAAAGCTGGATCGTCTTTAATATCTTGTTGGTATTCCGGAGTTACATGATTTGGACTTACGTATGTTATGTCGATTACATTTAACTGATGTTCTTTTCGAATGTTTTCTTTCCATAAATAGCCAAACGAAGTATTAAATGAATTCAGTGCATATAATTGCGTTCTTTTCTGATATTCGTAACGCAGCGTTGTTTTTGTTCTCGGCACAAATTCGCTGCTTCCTTCAATATTAAAAGGCGTTATAAATCTTGGCCAAGTCAGACTAACTTCCCCCCCAAGTTTATAAATATTTTTTCCTTTGTTTGGTCCACCAAGCTGAAAATCGGCTCCTCCAAAAACGGATGCTGTAAACAATTCTGCACCTCTAAAAAAGTTTCGATTATTCCAATTTAAATTCAATTCAGTTCCCGTATAACTCGCCGAATTAGTTTTTCCCAAAACCTCAACACGAATGAATTTCTTTGGCAGAAGTGTTAAATAGTAATAAGAATCCAAAGCATTGTCGATGCTGTCCGAAGGTTTAAATTCGTTTTTAACAAAACTGAAAGTCCCCAGATTTACAAAACGGTTCAGTGTTAAATTATGATCTTTTCTGTTGTATAAATCGCCTTTTTTAAAGTAAATCGTACGGTCAAAAACTCTTGGTTTAAAAGTATCCGCAGTATCAATTATCGTAAAATCTTTGTACTGCACGATATCTCTTTTTCTGTAAACCATTGTATCATTTGAAAGCGAATAATTCGGATACACAAAAATATTGTTGATTGTGTAAGCTCTCAGTGCTTTTGCAGGTGTTTCGTTTTTGATTACGATTTTAATTTTCACTTCATGATCACCTTTACTACTGTCAACCTGCGCCAGAAGATAATCGGGATTAAAATAATAATATCCTTTTTCTTTTAATCTCGCATCGATTCGTTCTCTTTCGGCTTTTATCAAATCCAAGTCATAAGGTTTTCCAACTTTCAAAAGACTTCTTCGGCTGGAACGGCCAATTATTTTAGACATTCTAAGCGAATCATCAGGAAAAGTCACGCTTTTAATGATGTATTGTTTTCTTGGTGTTACAATATATTCTGCTGTTGCTCTTTTGTTTCTAACAGTAGAATCGGCGCTGACACGGGTTTTAAAATACCCTTTGTTTTCGGTATAATTTCGTAAAACGGAAGAGTTATAATCTAAATCTACTTTACTGAAAAGTACAGGCTCTTCTCCCACTTTATTTCGCAGCCAATATCTAAAACCTTTTTGTTTTTTAGGTTCACCTGCAATGTTATAAAACCACAATTTCGGGCGTAGTCCTAAAATTGATTTGTTCGGTTTTGGGCGTAACAAGCCTTCCAATTCTGTTTCCAGCGCTTTTCTGTCTTTCTTTTTGATGATCGAATCTTTAACCTTTACAGAACCTCCAACATATAAATAATCGCCTTCTGGAAGATATTTGGTATTACTGCATCCTAAAACAAAAAACAAGGAAAACAGTGCTACACACTTTGTAAAACAGCTTGTTGTATGATTATGTTTTTTGCTCATTTCCTTCAATTTTATTTTCTTCCTGATTTTCCTGCAGTTTCTCCTTTTCCTTCTGTTCTTTCTTTTTCTGCTTTTCTTTCTCTTTACGGATTTTTTCTTCTTTAATAAGTTCTTTTTCAGCTTCAGTACGATGAAAAAGCTCTCTGAATTTATTGTAACTCATCGTAATAATAAATGCCACACCAGTTTCTACAACCTGACCTTCAACCGCAACCTGATATTGATTTTTTCTATAGGCACGAACCATATAACGTCCGTCTTTTGTAAGTTGATAATCTAAGGCAACGTCACCGGCAATGTTCGTGCTTTCTTCGTTGGCACGTTCTTGCCCTTCAACACCAAAACTACTTCCTACGGTAACTTTCAATCGGTCATCAAGTAATCTTTTAGAAACCGCTACGTTCAAATCGGTACGGTTCTCTCTGGATCCCGTTGTATAATCTTCAGTAGATTCTAAATCAAAATTCACTTCAAAACCTGTAATTAATTCGCCAGCCAGATTATTTAATTGCTGTGAAAGAATTTTACTCACACTCTGTCTTGCCAAAGTTTCTGCACTTGTACCGCCGCTTTCACTCGCAAACGGATTTTCACCCACAAATCGATTCAATAATAAAAGAGCAAAAACCTGCTTATTTAATTCTGCCGGATCTTGTTCCAGCTGTTTTAATTTGTTTTGCGTCGTTTCTACAACATTTGACGAAACATCATAATTACCATCTGGGAGTTCAATTCCAAACGAAATTTCAGGTTTCATCAATTCGCCATTCATTTTAAGCAGCGTATTAAAAGGAAGTTTTTGTTTGTAAGTATTTCTAACTGCCTGATCCATTGTAGACAATTGATTTCCTAATAAATCTATCGGAGCTGCATTTGCTTTATAAATGGCTGTAATATTTACATTTGCCATTGTCGGTTCACCATTCCAGGTAATATAACTGCCTTTTTGAAGTTCGAATTTTCTTTTGATTCCATTAAAATTCATTTCGTAAGCACCTTCACTAAACTCATATTTACCTGTTAAAGTCGTTTTACCCGATTGATCGATTCCGCCGACTAATTCTGCTTCTCCTTTTAATTTTAAATAATCGCCATTTCCTTTATCGATAATCAAATTCAGTTCGGCTTCTTTGTCAATTGTAATGGCAACATTGACGTTCATACCTTTTAATTCCGACTGATTCAGCTGATTTTCCATTTCAACTGTTTGTTTCAGATACATATTATCTTCATCCACGAACTCTACAATTCCCTCACGATCTGCAATCGATGGATCGGATTGTGGAAGAACTACGGAAAATTTGGTTTCTTTATTGATTTTAATTGTACCGTCAATAACAGGCGCATCTAGATTTCCTTTGATGTTTAATTTGGTATCCAAAAACAAATCACCATAGAATAAATCATTATCTGCTGCTTTCGAATTTATCGCTCTAAAATCGTTTGCTGCAACCAACAAATTGAAATTGTAAGCTTTAAAATCTGGTGTTTTAATATCACCGTCTACAAATAATTCATTGTCATTTTCGTCTAAAAGCGAGAATTTATCAAATGAAATAGTTCCGTTATTAATGGCAATTTTTTCTTGCTTAACTTTAAAATACGAGTTCAATTGTGTTACTCTAAATCCAGCATCATTAAAGTTCAATTCGCCGTTAACCTGAGGCGCTGCTGTACTTCCTGTAACTTTAAAATTTCCAGACAAATAACCGGTTCCTTCTTTGATATTATCCATGCTGAAACCCTGAATACTTTTGATATTGAGTTTATTGATATTTAAATCCAAATCAAAAGTCCCGGCGTCTAATTTATAATCTCCCGTCAGTTTAAGGTCGTTTCCTTCATCGCTCAACGCCACATTTGCAGCAAGTGTATTGGCAGTTTTATTGTCTACTTTTATTTCTAAATCTCCTACTTTGTCGCCTTTAAAAACAAAATCATCAATTTTTAAATCAGATGTAAAAGTTGGACTTGTCATAACGTTCTCAACAACTGCCGAACCGTTTATTAAACCCTGCATTAATTTTTCGTCTTTTTTGACGATGTTCATAATGGTTTCAATGTTGAAGTTTACAAACTCGACTTTTAGCGGTGCATTGTTTTCACTTCCTTCTGACTGTATTTTTAACTGATTTCCGGCATTGTCTAAATAAAACTTATTGATGTAAAGTCTTTTATCTCCAAATTCAATTGCATTTTCAGGATCAATGCTCCATTTATCATAGTTTAAAACGAAAGTATCAGCATCAATTTTAAAGATGTTTTTCGAGTTTTCATGATTCAGATTTCCAGCGATATAATATTGTTGCTTTTCTTTAGCGTCTTTTACTTCAAGTGCATAAATCAGTTTATTATCTGCTACATTTCCTGAAAGACTAGTAAACGGAATTTTAAGCGAACCGCTGTCGATTCCCGCAACTGAAACCAAATATTCCAGCGCATTTTCTTTGGCTTCGATATTTATTTTAGCATCAGAAATAGTGTTTTCAGCATATACAATTCGCGGAATTGTTCCTTTTACGTTCAAAGAATCTGTTTTGTTATCGTAATTTCCTGTAATTGTAAAAGGTTCTAAACCTGTTAATTTTGGTAATAACTTAAATAAAATCGGATCGTTATCTACTTTCAAAGTAAAAGCCAAACGTTGTTCATCTGCTTCTGCGTTTACTTTTGGATTTTGAAGATCAATATATTTTGATAAAGAGTTTTGAATCGAATTCGCCAAAGTCGTCAGTTTGTATTTTCCAACCACTTCTGCTTTTAAAAATTGAGACGAAATTTTGATCGAATTACTGTCTTTATCAGCGAAAGCTAAAACTCGAATAGAATCCAAAACAATCGGTTCTGCATCTTTTAAAATCTGAATATTGGATAGAAATACTTTTCCGTTCAAGAAATCTGGATTACTGTTGGCAATATCGGCATCGACATTTCCACGTAATTTCATTGGACCCGCGTGAAGATTCAGTTTTTCTAAATCGGCAATATCTAAATTCAGTTTTAATTTTACAGACGGATATTTGTCTTTTGTATCGCCGCTTGCCGTTAACTCAAAATTCAAATTTGGGTCTTTCATTCCTGATTTTACAGCAAAAGATCCGTTTTCAATATTTCCTTTTAAAGCTAAATCTCTGTACGTATATCGATTAAAAACGGCTTTCTGTACCAAACCATCAATCGCTGCATTTGCCGTTTTTGGGTCTAAGCCTGTTCCTTTTACTTTCGCTTTAAGCGTAATTTTTCCAATTGAATCATTTTTGATTAATCGGCCTAAATCAAATTCCTGTAAAGAAACTGTCGCGTCGTATTTCTCTTTGTTTTTAATTCGCTGATCAAAAAGTGCATCAACTTTTGCATTTCCAAAACTGCTATTCAAAGCCAGATTCGTATTAAAATTTTGAACCGAACCTTTAAACTTTCCTGTCAAACTAATTTGTGACGGAATTTGAATATTCTTCGGAATTGTTCCCACCGGCACAAACGAATTAATATCTTTTGCTGTACTCGAAAGCTTTTTGATATCTAAATCGAAATACGATTTTTGCGCATCTGGCAGTCCTTTGATCTTCCCCGAAAGGGAAACTTTTGTAGTTCCGATTCCGCTCATTTCGAATTGCGGAATATTCAGATCTTTTACTTTTCCGTTTACTCTGGCATTCAAACTTAAAACCGCGTTTGGATTACTTTTAAATGGATTTTGTTTCTGTAAATCAGGCACAAAAAGCAAAATATCTTTAAAACCGATTTTAGACTGTTTTAGATTGGCATCTAGACTCAGATTTCCTAAATCCTTTTTCAAGGCATCCAGCGAAGCATATTTTACAATAATTTTATCCTGAACAAGTGTTTGAGGCGTTCTCAGATACAGATTATCAAGAGAAGCGTTTTTTGGTCCGTAAAAGAAATTAGTTTTAAGCGATTGAATCTGTAAACCACTTTTATCGTTTACCGTTAAGGTTTTGATATTTCCCGAAATCGTATCGTTGGAGTAATACAATTTATCGGCTTCAAAGTTGAATTTACTCAAATCCATGTGTGCATAATCGATTCCTTTTGCAACAGGTTTCGACTGCATATCATCAAATTTAAAAGCAATATTTTCTAAATCAACCTGATTTAATTTTACTTTCCAGCCCGCTTGTTTTATGGCTGTAGTGTCGAGGCTTGGCGCTTGGATCTGCTTATCTTTTGCACCCAGACGTAGATTTCCTTTAAGATCTTTAACTTCAAAAGTATCAAAATCCAAAAGCTGTTTTGTAAGATCGATTTCATTTACTGCTAAATTTAAGTTTCCTAATTTTATTCCAGAATCTAATCTGGAATCTTTATTATCATACGCAATATCAATTTTTGAAAGCGCAATTTTGCCTAAGCTGAGTTTAAAATCAGGTCGTTTAGAAACTGTATCAACGGTTTTCACTGAAACTTCCGCGATTTTTTCTACAACATCCTGATCCAGAACTAATTTTAAGCCGTCGAGATTTATATTCGGGATATTAAATTTCATATTATCCAAATCAAATTCTTTGAATTTGGTATCGAAATGTGTCAAATTTACCCGAATATCATTTTTAGCATAATCATCTTTAAAATTGAATTTAATTTTATCGAGATTGACTTTTACCACTGATATTTTAAAAGGTTTGCTGTCCGGATCTTCAACCTTTGGTTCTTTCGATTCGAATGCTTTTATGATGTAATCGAAATTGAAAACGCCGTCTTTGTTTCTTGAAATATTGGCTGTTGTATTTTCTAACGAAACTGAATTGATTTCGAGTTCGCTGCTTACCAATTTAAAAAGATCGACATCGACCTCTAAACGCTTACCTGCCAGTAGTGTATCTTTCTTTTGATCTTCAAAATAGAAACCTTCCAGAACTACATCTTTGGGAAATTTTATGAAGATTTTATCGAGAGAAACTTTGGTTTTTATTTTTTTATGAAGAAAGGTTATGGCTTTATCTTTAACGAAATTCTGAACCGACGGAACCTGAATTAAAATAATTACCAATAATAAAAGTGCAACTACAGAAACCGCGCACCAAAGCAATATGCGAAGTGTTTTTTTTAGAAAATAAACGGGTTTCTTATTCATACGCTAATAAAATCAATTAGATTAAAATTTCTTCTGAAAAAAGCATAATTAGACATCTTACAAAAATGTAAATTTTAAGCTTTAACAATTTACATAATTATGAGCAATTATTCTAAAATTATACGATGGAATAGTTAATTTTCTTACTTTTTATTTTTAAGAGACAAAGTTTCAGAGGTACAAAGAGACAAAGTTTTTTATTAGAATTTTATGTGTGGCTGTTTTTCACCTATAACATTTATTTTTTGCTGAAGTTTAGCTAAGAATTTTTGATGCTGTTCTGATTCTGGATTAAAACTGCGATGGCGAAGGCTTTTTTGGATTTCGTCTACTTCTTTCATTACAGAAAAACTGTTTTCTGAAATATAATTTTCGCTGAAAAGTTTCCAGATGTAATCGATCGCGATTTGATTGGGATGCAGCATGTCTTCATTATAAAAACGATAATCACGAAGTTCGTCCATCATGATTTCGTACGAAGGAAAGTACTTAGTGTTCAGTTTATAGTGTTCAGTTTTTAGAGCAGAATGCAATGCTGTAAATAAATGTGATTTGCTTAATTGATTTTCGACAAAACCGTCTTTAATGTGACGTACAGGAGAAATCGTAAAAATGAAGTTTATATTAGGATTTAATCTCTGAATTAACTCAATTGTGTTTTGAATACTCTTGTGAATAACTTCTGCCGATAGTAATTCTTTCGAAAATTGTTTTTGAGGTACTTTGTGGCAGTTAGCAACAATTTCATTACTTTCTAAACTTCTATAAATCCATGAAGTTCCGTATGTAATAATAATGTGAGTTGCTTCTTTTAACTGTTTATAGGTTTCCTGAACGGCTTTATTTAACGATTCTAAAAGTTCCTGCCTATCTGAGTTACTTAAATCTGAATGTACTTCAAAAGAATGCCAGCGTTCATTATGAAAAAAAACATCTTTTTCGCCAAAAAAATCCTGTTGTGTAATTCTTTTAAATAATTTTTCAATTGAAACCGGATTAAAGATTATCCCAAACGGATTGGTTTCATTTTGAAATTTAAAATAATCGAATTTCGCGGCCATATTTTCTGCAAAACAAGATCCAATGGAAAGTAATTTCGAATTATAATCGATTGGAGTATTACTTTTTAAAATTGGTATTTGGGTTCTGAATTGCATGTTTTCTAATTTAAACAAAGTTAAAAATTCTTATTGACTCTTTCAGTTAATATATTTCAATCAAATTAAATAGTTTCACTTTTAGTGTAATTACTATCTAACAATAATCTTTTAAAAAAATTACACTTTTAATAACAAAAATCCATTTAAGAAACTAAAACAATTGCTTACTTTTGCATCTTCCATTTTTTTAAATACTCTATGAAATTATTATATTCTTATATAATCAAGCATAAAATGCTTTTGCTTTTTGCTTTGATTATGGCCTCTATAAACATTTGTTTCAGTTTATCAGACTCTATTATTACCGGAAAATTAATGCAGGACTGCGGTGTTGGTCTTCACAAATATGACGGTAATGCGGCCGGTTTTATCAAATCATTATCTTTCTGGCTTGGTCTTTCGCTTGGCGCAGCCATGATTTCCAGAATTACCAAAAACTTTCAGGATTATTTTACCAACGTTGTCATTCAACGAACTGGTGCGCAAATGTATACTGACGGAATTAAAAAATCGCTGGATTTACCTTATGCTGAGTTTGAAGATCAGCGAAGCGGAGAAACGTTAAGCAAACTAACCAAAGTTCGTTCTGATTCTGAAAAATTAATTACACTTTCGATTTCTTTGATTTTTCAAACTATTATTGGGTTCATTTTTGTAATTCTTTACGTTGCCAGAATTGATTACCGAATTTCAATTATCTTTTTAATTACGGCGCCAATTATTGCTTTGGTGAGTTCGTATTTAGGTAAAAAAATCAAGGTGGTTTCAAAGAAAATCGTAAATCAAACGAATGCTTTGGCTGGTTCTACAACCGAAAGTTTACGAAATATTGAGCTGGTAAAAAGTCTTGGATTAACGTATCAGGAAGAAAAACGTTTGAACTTAAATACTTTTAAAATTCTTCAATTAGAATTAGAAAAAATCCGTTTTATTAGAAGTTTGAGTTTTATTCAGGGAACAACGGTTCACTTTTTAAGAACCTGCGTAGTTTTTACTTTGTATTATTTCTTGTTTGGCGGAAAAATTATTGTGGGTGATTTGCTTACAATGGTTTTCTTTACTTTCTTCATTTTTGGGCCTTTACAGGAACTTGGAAATTTCATTATTGCATTGAATGAAACCAAAGTATCTATGGAGAATTTTAAAACGTTATTAAGCGCTCCAAAAGAATTTCGCCCAAAAAATCCAAAACATGTTGGCGCTATTCAGTCATTATTGTTTTCTAATGTAAGTTTTCAACATAAAACGGCAAAATTTAAAGCCGTAGAAAATATCAATTTCGAAATCAAACAAGGTCAGACAGTTGCATTTGTAGGTCCGTCTGGTTCTGGAAAAACAACATTGGTAAAATTACTGGTTGGGTTGTATACACCTGCCGAAGGAGAGGTTCTCTATAATGATATTGATTCTACCGAAATTGATTTGCTGGATCTAAGAAAACAATTAGGTTTTGTAACACAGGATGCACAGTTATTCTCTGGTACAATTCGCGAAAACTTATTATTCGTTAAACCAAATGCAACCGACGAAGATTTATACGATGCTTTAAAACGCGCCAGCTGTGATAAACTTTTAAGACGTGCCGAAGACGGTTTAAATACTACAATTGGTGAAGGCGGAATTAAAGTTTCGGGTGGTGAAAAACAGCGTTTATCTATTGCCCGTGCCATTTTAAGAAATCCGAATTTATTGATTTTTGACGAAGCTACTTCTGCTTTGGATTCTATTACGGAAGAAGAAATCAATGACACTATTAGAAATATTTCAGACAAAAACCGAATTACGGTTTTAATCGCTCACCGTCTATCAACCGTTATGCACGCCGACAGAATATTTGTTCTTGAACAGGGTAAAATTATCGAACAAGGTAAACACGATGATTTGATTGTAGAAAAAGGCTTGTATTACGCAATGTGGCGCCAGCAGATTGGGGAACGTAAATAATCTAAGCTACTAAGAATCTAAGATACTAAGGTTCTAAGTTTTTTTTAAAAGAAAGAATCTCGCAAAGACGCAGAGTCGCAAAGTTTTTTTATACTTTGTGACTCTGCTTTTTTATTTAAGCTAAAGAAGGTAATTAATATGCTATTTGTCATTTCGACGAAGGAGAAATCTCCGCAAGTAACTCCACAACGAGAATCAAATCTTTGACGAGCTTCTCCCGAAGATCCTTCCTTCGTCAGGATGACAAAAATGAGATGAAAAATATGCCTACTAAACACAAAACCCGACAGGTTTTAAAAACCTGTCGGGTTTGAATATGGATAATTCCAAAGAAAACTTAGTCCCGAAGCTTCGGGATAGCTCCTAGCATCTTAGAAACTTATTTAACAAAATCAATTGCGTGTGCCAAAGCCTCAGCAATTCCGGAAGCATTTTTACCTTTTCCAGAAGCGAAGAAAGGCTGTCCTCCTCCATTTCCATCAATGTATTTTCCTAACTCTTTAATAACTGCATTTGCGTTCAAACCTTTTTCAGCAGCTAATTCTTTTGTGATATAACAGTGAATATTTGGCAAACCGTCTTCAATAGAAGCTAAGAAAACGAATGCATTTGGTTTAGAACTTCCAATTGCCTGCGCTAATTCTTTAGTCGAAGCCATGCTTAAATCTACTTGTTTTGCAAGGAAATTTACGCCGTTTACTTCTTGGAAATCATTTTCTAAAACCGTTTTTAAAGCGTTTACTTTTTCTTTTAACAACTGCTCAACTTGTTTTTTCAATTTTGCATTATCATCTTGAAGAGAAGCAACCGATTTTAAAACATCCTGCGGATTCTTAAGCGTTTCTTTTATCTCTGCTAAAGTATTTTCCTGATTTACATAAAAATTCTTCACTGCATCACCAGTAATCGCTTCAATACGACGAATTCCCGCTGCAACTGCACCTTCAGAAATAATTTTGAAATGCCAGATATCAGCCGTGTTTTTCACGTGAATTCCTCCACATAATTCTTTACTGTCTCCAAACTCGATCATACGAACAGTATCACCATATTTTTCGCCGAATAAAGCCATTGCGCCTTTATCCAGAGCTTCTTTGATTGGAATATTTCTGTGTTCAACCAATTGCAATTGCGCTTCAATCTGCGCGTTTACAGAAGCTTCAACTTGTTTAATTTCTTCGTCAGAAACTTTGCTGAAATGAGAAAAGTCAAAACGTAAGTAATTTGGATTTACCAACGATCCTTTTTGCTCAACGTGTGTTCCTAAAATATTTCTCAAAGCCAAATGCATCAAGTGCGTAGCCGAGTGATTTTTAGAAGTTGATGTTCTTAAATCTGTATTAACTTTTGCTACAAAACCTGCTTCAACATTTTCTGGAAGCTGTTTTGCAAAATGCAGAATCAAGTTATTTTCTTTTTTCGTATCGATAATTTCGATTGTTTCATTTGCAGAAACAAGCGTTCCTTTATCTCCAACCTGCCCTCCTCCTTCTGGATAAAATGGCGTGTTGTCTAAAACGATTTGGTATAAAATACCATCTTTTTTAGAATCAACTTTTCTGATACGCGTAATTTTTACTTCATTTTCAGTTTTATCGTAACCTACAAATGTTTCAACATTTCCAGGAATTAAAACATTCCAGTCCTCTGTAGAAACTTCAGAAGCTGCACGAGAACGCGCTTTTTGTTTTTGTAATTCAGATTCGAATTCTTCTTCGTTATAAGAGAATCCTTTTTCTTTCAGAATCAAAGCTGTTAAATCTTTTGGAAAACCGAATGTATCGTACAATTCAAAAACTTTAGCGCCAGAAACCTCTTTTCCAGAAGTTTCAGCCACAACATTTTCTAACAACTGTAAACCTTGATCAAGTGTTCTTAAAAAAGAAGCTTCTTCTTCACGAATTACATTTGTCACTAATTGCTGCTGTGATTTGATTTCCGGGAAAAATTCTCCCATTTGGTTTGCTAAAACTTCTACCAATTTATTGATAAAAGGTTCTTTTGTACCTAAAAATGTAAATCCGTAACGAATTGCACGACGTAAAATTCTGCGGATTACATAACCCGCTCCAGTGTTAGAAGGCAATTGTCCGTCTGCAATTGCAAAAGCTACTGCACGCACGTGATCTACTACAACACGAATTGCAATATTTGTTTTATTTTGTTCTTCGCTGATGTTTTTTACTTCATCAGATGTATATTTCAAGCCTGTAATCTGCTCTACTTTTTCGATAAGCGGTGTAAAAACATCAGTATCGTAATTTGATGTTTTTCCCTGCAAAGCCATACACAAACGCTCAAATCCCATTCCGGTATCAACGTGTTGTGCAGGAAGTTTTTCAAGAGAACCATCTGCTTTACGGTTGAATTCCATAAATACGTTATTCCAGATTTCAACTACCTGCGGGTGATCATTATTTACCAGACTTTTTCCTGTAACCAAAGCTTTTTCAGCTTCCGGACGTAAATCCACGTGAATTTCAGAACAAGGTCCGCATGGTCCCTGATCTCCCATTTCCCAGAAATTATCTTTTTTATTTCCAAGGATAATTCGGTCTTCATCAATTAAAGTTTTCCAGATATCCCAAGCTTCCTGATCAAAAGGAACGTTATCTTCTTTGCTTCCTTCAAAAACAGAAACATAAAGATTTTCTTTTGGAATTTTATAAACTTCTGTCAATAACTGCCAAGCCCAATTGATAGCTTCTTTTTTGAAATAATCACCAAAAGACCAGTTTCCTAACATCTCAAACATTGTATGATGATAGGTATCAAACCCAACATCTTCAAGATCATTATGTTTTCCTGAAACACGAAGACATTTTTGCGTATCGGCTATTCTTGGACTTTTTGGAGTTCCGTTCCCTAAGAAAAATTCTTTAAACTGGGCCATTCCCGAGTTGTTGAACATAAGGGTTGGATCGTCTTTAAGCACGATTGGAGCAGATGGAACAATTAAGTGTCCGTTGCTCTTAAAAAAGTCTAAAAATTGTTTACGTACGTCTTGTGATTTCATATTTAAATTAGAAAATGTATCTGTTTACAAATGTGTCAATTTGATAATGTGATAATTAGGAATGATCTCCAATTAATAATGCGTTAATTTTAAAATCGAAAGTTAAAAACTTATGTTTTAAAACAATAAATTCGCTATTTTGCGCATTATATAATTTATATAATTCCCCCAAATTATCAAATTATTTTGTTCTTGTAAAAAAGACTTCGATCAACTGAAACAATTCGTGATTTTGCTCGTCTACTTATTTTACAAGCTGCAAAAATAGCGTATTTTAAAATATGGCGAAAGTAAAATATTATTACGACTCAGAAAATCTGGCTTATACGAAAATAAAAACCAGAAAAAGAATAAAAATTGGTTACGCATTACTGTTTTTAGTGGCTTCGGCATTGTTTGGTTTTTTAGTTTTTGTTCTCTTAATCAACACTCCTTATTTTGAAACTCCAAAAGATCGTTTACAAGCGCGTGAAATTGAAAATCTAAAACTTCAATATGCTATTTTAAACAAAAAATTAGACGAAATTGACGCCGCTGCAGATGCCTTAGAAGAACGAGACAATAATATTTACAGAGTATATTTTAATAAAACCGAAATTCCGGATTCTATTAGAAAAGCTGGTTTTAGAAATTCTGACCGATATAAAGCATTAGAAGGCTATAATAACTCACAGCTGGTTTTAAATACAACAAAACGAATTGACAAATTGTCTAAAGAGCTGGCTATACAATCTAAATCATTAGACGAAATATTAAAATTAGCAGGAGCAAAAGAAAGTCTTTTATTAGCCATTCCGGCGATTCAGCCTGTTCAAAATGAGAATTTAAAACGAGTTGCCTCAGGTTTTGGATACAGAATTGATCCTTTCACGAAAGTGCGAAAAATGCATAACGGAATGGATTTTACAGCCAACACAGGCGCTCCAGTTTATGCCACCGGCGACGGAGTTGTGGCAAGAGCTGACAACACGGCTTCTGGCTTTGGAAACCATGTTGTGATCAGGCACGGTTTTGGATATGAGAGTTTATATGCACATTTAAGCAAATATAACTGCAGACCCGGACAACATGTCAAACGCGGCGACGTAATTGGTTATGTAGGAAGCACAGGAAGATCTGAAGGACCACACTGTCATTATGAAGTTCACAAAGACGGAAAAGTAGTAAACCCGCTAAACTTCTATTACGGAAACATTTCGGCGGCAGAATATGTGGCAATTTCACAAATGGCAAACCAGGAAAATCAGTCATTAGATTAATACTACAAAAAGTATTATTTTTGAATAAAATTAGAAACAAAAACAAACATGCATATTGAGCTTTCAAAAGATAAAAGATATTACAGCATTGGCGAAGTTGCCAAAGCCTTTAATGTCAATGCATCATTGATACGTTTTTGGGACAGCGAATTTGATATCCTGAAACCCAAAAAAAACGCCAAAGGCAACAGAATGTTTACGCCGGAAGATATTACCAATCTTCAGCTTATATATCATTTAGTTAAAGAAAGAGGTTTTACGCTGGAAGGAGCCAAAACGCATTTAAAAGAAGGTCAGAAGAAAACGTTAGATAAATTCGAAATTATACGTAAATTAGAGACCATTAAAACACAATTAAACGATATTAAAAACGAATTGTAATTAAAAAATAGAAATAAACTTAAATCAAAACAAATATGAAAAAGTGGTTAATCCCTGTAGGAATTATTGTAGCACTTATTGCTATTATCGCATTTTGGTCGATTGGAATTAAAAATACTGCTTTACAACACAGTCAGGCTGTAAATAAAGAATGGGGTAACGTACAAACAGCTTACCAAAGAAGAAATGACCTTATTGGAAATTTAGTAAATACAGTTAAAGGTGCTGCTGATTTCGAAAAATCTACTTTAACAGCCGTTATCGAAGCTCGTGCAAAAGCGACATCTGTAACTATTGACCCAAGTAATGTAACTCCAGAGCAATTAGCACAATTTAACCAGGCACAAAGCGGCGTAACTTCTTCTTTATCAAGATTATTGGTTTCTGTTGAGCAATATCCAACTTTAAAAGCTAATGAAAACTTCCTGAAATTACAGGACGAATTAGCAAGTACAGAAAATCAGATTTTAACAGCAAGAACTCGTTTTAACGAAGCTGTACAAGTTTACAACGGATATGTTTTAAAGATTCCTAACAACTGGTTCTTGAGCGAATACAAAGAAAAACCATACTTTGAAGCGTCTACAGGTGCAGATAAACCAGTTGAAGTAAAATTCTAAAATCAGCAATTTAAACTCTAAAATCATTTCCCATGTCGAAAGTTGAAGATTTTTTAACCAAAGAAGAAGAACACGAAATTGTTGAAGCTATTCGTATGGCTGAAAAAAACACTTCAGGCGAGATTAGAGTACATATAGAAAAAACATCTTCTAAAGCTCATTACGATAGAGCTTTAGAAGTTTTTCATGAATTACGAATGGATGAAACTAAATTGCAGAACGGCGTTTTATTGTATTTTGCAGTTGAAGACAAAAATTTTGTGATTTGCGGCGACAAAGGAATAAATGACCTTGTGTCTGATGATTTTTGGGATTGCACCAAAGATGTCATGACAAATCATTTTAGAGCAGGAAATTTTAAGCAGGGAATTGTTGACGGTATTCTAAATGCCGGCGAACAGCTTAAAAAATATTTTCCTTCAACTGAAGACGATATAAACGAATTATCTAACGAAATTTCAAAAGGATAAATAATGAAAAATTCCAATATTAAAACCTTAAATTCCAATAGAATTTTTCAGTTTAGCTTTTTGTTTATCGCATTTTTTACCTGCAATATCATATTTGCACAATTTGATATTCCCAAAAAACCGGATTTTCAAACTTCTGTTTATGATTATGCTAATGTTCTAAGTGCTTCTGAAAAAACACAATTAGAAGAAAAATTAATTCGTTATTCTGATTCAACCTCAACTCAAATTGTAGTTATAACCATAGAAAGTCTAAAAGGAGAAGATGTAAGCCAGTTAGCCACAAAATGGGCACAAACTTGGGGATTAGGTCAGGAAAAAGAAGATAATGGCGTCATAATTTTATTGGCTAAAGCCGAAAAAAAAATCGCTATCAATCCGGGCTATGGTTTAGAAGACAGATTGACTGCCGGTATTGGCGGTACAATTATTCGAAATATTATCATTCCAGAATTTAAAGCTGGAAGTTATTATAATGGACTTGATAAAGGTGCCGATGCGCTTTTTGATGTATTTAAAGGAAAATACAAAGGCGAACGCAAGCAGTCTAAAGGAAATGATTTTCCAATATTACCCTTTATTATTATTGTCGTAATTGTTTTAATTTTACTTTCAAGAAATAAAAGAGGCGGAGGAGGAAATTCTGGAAACAGCGACGGCGGACCAAGCCTGATGGATGTAATTCTTTTAAGCAGTCTTGGCAGAAGCAGTGGCGGTGGTTTTGGAGGTTTCGGAGGCGGATCATCTGGCGGAGGCGGTTTCGGCGGTGGATTTGGCGGAGGCGGATTCTCCGGAGGAGGCTCAAGCGGAAGCTGGTAAACTATTTTTGTTTCAGGTTACTTTTGTTTCAAGTTCCAAGTTTTCATTAATGGTTTATTATTACATTGATTTAGCTTAAATTTGTAATTCATAATTAACAATTTATAATTCATAATTACTATAGATGTTATCACATAAAGCAAAATACGCCCTTAAGGCCTTACTTTATTTAGCAGAACAAGACGAAAATCACATTTCTAGAACTATAGAAATAGCTGATGGCGCGAATATTCCTAAAAAGTTTTTAGAGCAAATTCTTTTAGATCTAAAACGAGGACGTTTTGTAAGCAGTAAGCAGGGAAAATTTGGCGGCTATTATTTGATAAAATCAAAAAATGACATCACTTTGGCAGAAATCCACCGATTATTTGACGGTGCAATTGCGCTTTTGCCATGCGCATCTTTAAATTTTTATGAGCCTTGCTCTGATTGTAAGACCGAGTCTGAATGCAGTCTGCGTCACGGTTTAATGCTTATTAGAGACAAAACTTTAAAGGCAATGGAAGGTATCACAATCGCTTCATTAGTAAAAAAATAAAAAAATATTTTCTAATTCCTAGTAAATCTATAGAATTAATATTTATATTTGCACAAAATATATAACTAACCATTTACAAATTTTTAACTCATGAAAGTACATTTTAGGTCATCAGGTGTCAAAAAACTTTTGCAAAACAAACAAACCAAAATTACAGCCGCTGTAAAAAGCAATTCATTTATGATGTGTATATGTTGATTTAAAAAAATTTAATTTTAAATTCTACTAATCACATATACTTAATATAAAAATGAAAACATCAATACAAAATATCTTTACAATATTATTCTTTTTAACCTTCTCTATCTCATTCGCTCAAAACATTGAAGGTGTAGTTATAACAAGTGAAAACATACCTTTAGAAGCCGTAAATGTGGTAGTTAAAGGAACAACAAACAGCGCTGTTACAGACAACAGCGGTAAATTTGTAATCGATTCTAAAGGAAGATTACCTCTTACACTTTTAATTCAGTATGTAGGTTATACAACTGCCGAAATCGAAATTACGGCAATACCTGTAAATCCAATTCAGGTAGCATTAAAAGAAGAAAACGAACTTATTGAAGTAGTCGTTTCTTCAAGAAGAAGAATTGAAAAAGTTCAGGATGTGCCAATCGCTATTTCTGTAATTACAGGAAAACAAGCAGAGCAAACCGGAGCTTTTAACGTAAATCGTATTAAAGAATTAGTACCATCTGTACAGCTTTATTCTTCAAACCCAAGAAATACAGGAATCAACATTAGAAGTTTAGGTTCACCGTTTGGATTAACGAACGACGGAATTGATCCGGGAGTTGGTTTTTATGTTGACGGTGTTTATTATGCACGTCCGGCCGCTACCACTCTTGATTTTATCGATGTAGAACAAATTGAGGTTTTACGTGGCCCGCAAGGTTCTTTATTTGGAAAAAATACAACTTCGGGAGCTTTCAATATTACAACCCGTAAACCAAGTTTTACTTCAGGAGCAGATTTTGAAGTAAGCTACGGAAATTATTCTTTCCTTCAGGCTAAAGCTTCTGTTACTGGTGCTTTAGGCAGTAAAGTTGCTGGTAGATTATCTTTCTCAGGTACATCACGTGACGGTCTGGTTGATAATATTGCAACCGGAAGAGCAACAAATACTCTAAATAATCAGGGAATTAGAGGACAATTACTTTGGACTCCAACTGTAAATACGAATGTTATTTTTGCTGCTGATATTACAACACAGCGCCCTGACGGATATGCTCAGGTAGTTGCTGGTGTTGCTCCAACGCAAAGAGCAGCTTATAGACAATTTGACGCTATTATAGCCGATTTAAATTATAAACTGCCAAGCCAAAATGCTTTTGATCGTAAAATCGATCAGGATACTCCATGGCGTTCAAATCAAGATATGGGAGGTTTTTCTTTAAATGTCGATACAAAAATTGGAGGAGGAACGCTTACTTCTACAACAGCATGGCGTTTTTGGAACTGGGATCCGTCAAACGACAGAGATTTTACAGGATTACAGGTTTTGGCTAAATCTCAAAATCCAACAAGACAAACACAAATTACTCAGGAAGTTCGTTACGCAGGACAGATTACCTCTAAAATAAGCGGTGTTGCGGGAGTATTCTTTATCGATCAAACTTCGCAGACAGACGGTACTGAAGAATCAGGAAATGCACAATGGAGATTTTCTCAGAGTACAACAAGCAACTTATGGAAAACTCCGGGACTTTTTGAAGGATACGGTATTAAAACAGATGCCAGAATCAGAGCTTCGAGTGCTGCTGTATTTGGACAAATTGACTGGGCTGTAACAGATCGTTTACACATCTTACCAGGTTTAAGATATAATTTTGACAAAAAAGATGCACATTATGCACGTACAACATATGGTGGTTTACAAACAACAGATCCGCAATTATTGGCTTTGAAAAAACTGGTTTACTCAGATCAGGCGTTCGATTCTAGTACTGATAATACTGACTTTTCTGGAAATATTACCGTTACTTTTAAAGCTTCAGACAGAATTAATGCTTACGGAACTTTTGCAAAAAGCTACAAACCGGTTGGTGTAAACGTAGCGGGTCTTCCAACAAACTCTGCCGGGCAGCCGTTACTTGATCTTGCCGTAATTAAACCAGAAAAAGTATATCATTATGAGGTTGGAGTAAAAACTTCTCCTTTTAAAAATTCAATTTTCAACCTTGCATTCTTTAAAACAGATATTAAAGATTTCCAAACAAACGTTCAGGCTGCAGAATTAGGTGTAAACCGCGGTTATCTTGCTAATGCTGATAAAGTACGTGTACAAGGTGTAGAATTAGATGCAAGTTTTGTTATCAGCTCACACTTAACCATAAATGGTGCAGCAACTTATACAGACGGGACTTACGTAAAATTTACAAATGCACCGCTTCCGTTAGAAGAAACCGGAGCGCCGGTATCTTTTAAAGATGTTTCCGGAACTAATCTTCCTGGAGCTTCAAGATGGGCAGGATCTTTAGGCGGTGAACTTTCAGATAATGCGAGATTTTTTGGAAACGCAGGTAAAGTTTTCCTTGCTGTTGATTCTTATGCTCGTTCTGAATTTTCTTCAAGCCCTTCTGCTTCAAAATATTTAGTCGTTCAGGGATATGCAATTTTCAATGCTCGTTTAGGTTTCCGCGCATCACAAGGTTTATCAGTTCACTTTTGGGGACGTAACCTTTTAAACAAAGATTATTATGAGCAGTTATTGCCTGCAGGTGGTAACTCCGGACAATATGCTGGTGTTCTTGGCGATCAAAGAACATATGGCATTACATTGAAATATTCTCTGTAAACAGTTAGTTAGTTTAAATCATGAAGCGGGCTGCATTGTAAAAATGCAGCCCGCTTTTTTTGTTTTAATACCAAAGATTTCAGTGGCAAAATTGGCTTATTTTGTTATTCTTTAGTCTTTAAAGGGCTGTTTTTCTTACAACCAATTAAGAAATTTGCATTTTCAATATGTCTGTATGAATACTCAAAAAGAAACCACTTAATCAACACTTTAAAAAAAACCTCTTTTTATTTTTTTTTCAAAAATTTATTCTTCAACAACCTATTGAGAAATATTAATTAAAACACTTTAACACTTAACAAATCAAAAAAATGAAACACTTTTTTAAGGCGGGAATCAGTTTGGCATTAACGGCATGTTTTTTACTTACAGGCTGTGGAAAAGGTAAGTCCTCTTCAGAAACAACACAATTTATAAATGGTACATACGCCATTATGACTTTGCAAAATCAAGGAGACTACAACCTAGTTGGAGGACAGGAAAAAAATCCTTCTGTACAAGAAGGCATAAAACAAATGCTACAAAGTTTCTGGGAGATATCTGATTTAAAATCCGGAATGAACCAGGTTGACGAACTAACATCTGCAGAAGGTCTTGATAATAAAGAATTTGTCAGCGAAGTAAAAGAATTAGGTATTGATAAAATGTCAAAACAAGAATTCGAAAGCAAATTAGCTGCTATTGCAGATCCTGAACAAAAAATTCATTTTCAAACATTATATGATGCTTATTCGGATCTTGGATATAAAGCCCTTGCCGGCTGGGATTTAGGAAGAGCAAATTTCTTGCTTACTAGTTTTTATGTAGCTGATTACATGGATGAAAATACTGCATTAGATAAATCATTAGAAATCACCAAACGTATTCAAAAAACTTTCAAATCTTGGGATGAATACAACAAAAGTTATATGTATGGTTATTTATACTGGAGCAATGAAAATCCGAAAGATAAATCATCTAAATATAACGAGCGTCAAGGTTTTATCACCACATTAAAAAATGATTCAAAAAGTCCTTTTCAATTAGATTGGAACACCAAACTTGAAAAAGACTGGAAATAACACTTAATAAATTACAAAAATGAGTGACACAATTCACGGAGTAAGTCTTTCAGATTATGCAGCAGCACTGGGAGCTATGTCTACATACGGCCTAGATGTAGATTCTATATTTCAAGCTTTAAATATTAATGCAGCACAATGGACAGAAGTTTGTACACAATATCAATTTGCTGCTATGACAGATATGGGTACATATATGCAATATTTTGGAAATCCTTCTTTATGTCCAAAATTCAGCAATCTTGGATCTGGTGGAGAAAACGGCGTTAATAATTCAACCGCACCTAATTTCTTCAATCAGCTTATGGGCGATTTTGCTGATTTTATGAATGATGACGATGATGATGATTTTGATCATATTGAACCTATACCAGCAGATAAAAAAGATTTGCTTTGTTTGGGTGCTGTAGTTCTTTATCAGCATCCTGCAGATTCATTTGAAATCTATGGAGATAGAAGCGATTTAGAAGATATGCTGGAAAATGCATGGAAGATCACAAATCATGAAGAAGCAATCGAAACATTAGAATGGCTTAAAGAAGAAGGCCATAGAGAAAATGATATCGAAATCGATGCTGCTGTTATAGAAGACATTAAAGAATATCAGCAGGTTTTATCTCCTCTACAATTAAATATTGATGAAGATGGAAATGTAACAAATATCGACGCGTGGGATATTGAACGTATTGCATCTGTTGCTCGTTATTGTTATGCAGCTGATTATATTGATCAGTCAACCTGTTTATCTTATCTGGAAACAGCTAAAAAAATGGCTCAAGAAAGATATAGTAACTGGTCTGAATATGCTGTTTCATTTATGACTGGACGCGTATTAATGTACGGAGGCAGCCCTTATGATTTTGCTTCTGCAATTAAAGAGATGTTAAAAGATAAACAAAGCATGTGGAACACTTTTCCACTGAAATAATTATTTTTTTTATGAGAGGGACTAATTAAGTTCCTCTCTTAATTTCGATTAATTCCCTTCATTTTACAAATTAAAAAATATATCACAATGAATAATAATAGTTTAAAAGAAATACTTTTAAAAGAACATGACAGAGATAAAAGGCTAACATATCTTTCATTTGCTTTCTATGGTGTACTTGGAATTATAGCTGCGTATTTTATTTTAGAAACATTATTACAAAAATTTAATTCAAATACTCCTATTTTTTACAATTTTATAGTTGTTGCTGTTCTTATTGGATTTGTGGTTGTATTTGTAAAAAAAATAAAGGCAATTAATAACAGACATTTACAAATTGAAGAGCTTTTTAACAAACTGCAGGAAGGCGGAAGAACAACTTCTGTTTCTCAGTTTACGGCTTATAAAGTGCAATTACCTCTAGGCAGAATAAATATAAAATTATATCCTGTCAATTTTATCAGCTTTTTATTAAACAATCAGAATTATACACTGCCAGTTCCTGTAAGCACTGAGCCCCACTTTAAAACTCTGCTGAGTGGTGCAGATATTGAAAAAGTAAATAAACTCAAAGAAGAACTTAATAATGATTCTGTTATAGAAACTCAGGAAAATGTTCCTTTGAAATCCATTACAGAATTTAAAACTTTTGCAGAGGCAGAACTTTCTGGCGATGCAAAAAATATGGAAAAAGGAAGAAAGAAAGGATTGAATATGAGTATAATATCCATTTCAGTTACGGTGCTTGCCATTGCCGGATTCTATTATTTTAATTACAGTAGACTACATGAAGTAAATACCTTAGAAAATTCAGGATCTGGTTATTCATCTATGTATTACTATTTTATTGGCTTTGCAGTACTTTGCGGCTTATTGTATATCGTATATCTGCCATTTTTAAAAAGAAATAATAACAATCAAAACCCCGCCTCATTTAAAGAGCAGATTTTGAAAAAAATAATTGCTTTTATAAATCCTTCTTTTCAATATGTTGAACATGGATATATTGGTTTAAGCGAATTATTTGATTTTGGTATTTTAAAAGAAAAAAATTATGATGTATCAGGAAACGATCTTATCCTTGGAAAACATAACGGAGTTCCTTTTCAGTACTGCGATTTGGCAATATCATATCAGCCTGCACTACAGATAAAAGGACAATCCCCTGAAGAAATATTTTCAGGACAGTTTTTTGCGGCAAAATTCAATAAAGATTTTAAAACACAAATCGCAATTATACCTAAAAAGGGTATTTCATCTTTTATAACCGGCAATTCTTTTTCTTCAAATATAAATCAGCCTTCAGATAAAATACTGCTTGAAGATCCGGAATTTACAAAAATGTTTGATGTATATGCCAACGATCAAATAGAAGCACGTTATATTTTGACTACTACAACTATGCAGAATATTAAAGATGTTGCTAACAAAGCGAAAGGTAATTTATTCTTGTTTTTTATAAATAACAAAATCATCGTTGCCAACAATAATCGTCAAAATAAATTCGAAACTAATTTAATGACAAAAATAAACTCTGATTTATTAGTATCGTTTTACGAAGATTTATATAAACAGTTTTCTATTATCAATGATTTGAAATTGAATATCAATATTTGGAAACAAAAAACAAATTAAAACATAAAATATGTCAGTTTTAATACCTTTCTCAATAGTAATTTTTCTTTTATTATGCTGCATAATAAAAGTTATCTCAATTTATAATTCGCTGAATACAAAACGTAATCAAATTCAAAATGCGTTTTCGTCACTCGATGCTTTATTTATAAAACGAAGCGATCTTATTCCAAATCTCATAACAATTGTAAAACAATATACCAATTACGAAAAAGATGTATTGGAAAAAATAACGCAATTACGTGAATTAAAATCCAGTACAACAGAATATTCAGCAGATAGTGAAGCCAGCCAGATGATGAAACAAATTATGCTTCAGGTAGAAAATTACCCTGAATTAAAAGCTGACAGCCAATTCAGTAATTTGCAATATATCTGGAGTGAATCAGAAGAGCAAATTGCTGCTGGACGCCGCTATTTAAGTGCATCTATTACAGATTATAATAATAGCATAAGTACTTTTCCAGGAAATTTTATTGGTTCTAAATTTGGTTTTACAAAACATGAATGGCAAATGGCTGCAGAGGCACAGCGTCAAAATCCAAATGCAGAAGATTTGTTTAGTAAATAGATAAAAAAACATTCATTAAGGACGGACTATTTTATATAGCCCGTTCTTCAATTTACAAAATCACAAAATAGCATTTAAAACACATTTAATCCTGCTACAAATTAATTCTGGTTGTCTATATTCGCAGTTTGAATCTATCTTTTAGATGAAGATTTTAAGATTATTACTTATTTTAGGGATTTTAAGCCCTTTTTTATCAGCACAAAATATAAAAAATACAGATCAGCAGACGCTGACCTGGATTCGTTATTACAATATTTTTCCTTTGACTGAAAAATGGGCTCTGCATTCTGAATTTGACAACCGAAGTTTTGTTAATCCTGTTCATCAAAACCTATTTGTTATACGATCTCAAGCCCGTTACAGGTCAAATAAAATGACAGAATTAGGCGCCGGATTTGCTTATTTTAGTGTGAATACCCAAAATCCAAATGTCGATCCAGATTATTCCGTTCCCGAATATAGAGGCCAGCAAGATGTAACTTTAATTAATGATATTTCAAAAATTACATTTCACAATCGTTTTCAGCTCGAAGAACGTTTTATTCAAAAAGCAGATAAAAATGGACTTTTAGATGAATTCTCATTTGCTTTTCGATTTAGATATCGTTTACAATCTATGTTTACTCTTTGGGAAAAAGAAGGCCAAAGCTTAAAAGGAACTATTTCTGACGAAATTTTATTCAATTACGGAAAAGACAATCGTAGAAATACATTCGATCAAAATCGTATTTATGCCTCATTACGCTATCATTTTAACCCTAATCTTGGTATAGAACTCGGCTATTTAAAAAACTTTCAAAGACGCGCAAGCGGTGTTGATTTTTATGATCGTGATATTATCAGACTTACGGTTTATCATAAAATTAATCGTAGATTTTAGATTTTAGATTAAAAAAGCGCGATCAAATTTGCAATTTGATCGCGCTTTTTTATTGCCTTTGTAACTTTGTCACTTTGCAACTTTGTCACTCTTAAAAAACTATCCTCTCGCTTTTCTCTTCCCTCCTTTTTCAGATCCTGTAAAATTTCCAATTTTGTAAGCTAGAGAAAACATCACGTAGCGTCTTAAAACTGTATTTTCTTCATCACGGATTGAAGTTGCCGAAATAGTTCTCGTTGCACTTAAATTTTGATTTAAAACATCATACACTTTTACTTTTGCATACAAGGTTTTATTTAAAAATCCGTAAGACAAACTTGTATTCCACAGATAAAAATCTTTTTTGAAATCGCCCGAAATATTTGAATTATAAGTGTATCCAAAATCATTTCCGAAGATTAAATTCTCTGGCCAGTATGTTGTTGTCTGTACATTAATTCTGTGCACAACATTTGAAGTCGCATCTCTCGAATAATTCTCGTATTTAGACTGATTGTATGATAAATTATACGATGGCGCAATAGTTAACACATCTCCATAATCATACGACAAATATACTTTTGGCGTGATCGATGTAGATTTTGCATTGTATAAAACTGCATTTGTAAAACCTTTATCAAAGCTGTACCCTGCGTTTAAACCTAAGCCATATCGCAGTGTATGTGCACCGCTTTTTACAGACTGGTTCCAGTTTGCTCCAATCGAAGCATTATAAACGCCTGAAATATTTACATATGTTGTAGTTCTTTTTCCGCTGTCGTCGTAAACTGAAGTCGAAACAATATCATTATCATAATAATCTCCTTTTACATACAAACTGTAACCTGAACGCGAACGGAAATCATAATTTCTGAAATTAAAATTAACGCTGTTTTTTTCTACAGGATGCAAATCAGGATTACCCACAATGGTATTTAACGGATTATTTAAATTTACAATTGGCATTAACTGCGCCGCTGTTGGCAGTGCATTTGAATAATCGTATTTAAATGATAAATTTTTAGAACGGTTAAATTTGTATCTCAATACTGCTGTAGCAAAAGGCAGAGCGTATTTTTTACTTAAATCAGTCGCATTATTTAAGTACAGCGAATGGTTATCAAAATTTACAATCGATGTACGGCTGTCCAGATTAAGCGTAAATTTATTTTTTTGAAGCGTAACACCCACTTTTGGCGTAACCGAGTTTTGTGTTGAACTCGTGTAGTTACTTAATGCCAGATTAAGATCGTTATATTCCTGCGTATCCGGATCAAAATTAAATGTTCTTTCGTCGTTTACAGTGCTTTTCCAGTCAAAATCAGATCCAAATCTTACTCGTAAAGAATCTGTTATGGGTTCTGTATATTCAATATCGGCAGAATAAGAATCACTGCTGTTTCTCTTTTTTGTGGTTTGATTTCTTTCATCATTTGGCTGGCCATCCTGATAAAAAATCGTTTCTGAAATATTCAAACCATCTGCAGTATTTTTTGTATTGTTATTAGTAAAAACAAAACTGAAATTACGAGACTTTTTTTCAAATGATTTATTGAAATTAATCGTATTTCCAAAATTGGTATTATCGCCTTCAGAATATGATTTGGACGTACTTTCATTTAAAGGATTTCCGTTTTCATCTTCAGAAAAACTAGAAGAAGTTACATTGCTGTTTGTTCTGGACTGATTAAGTTTTGGTGCCACAACAATTCGCATACTTGGACTGATTTTATATTCCAATTCGAAATTTACGTTGTTTCCGGTGCTTTCGTTTCTGGTTTTCGATTCTGCCTGAGTTATAAGATTTCCCGTTGGTAAGAAACTAAGCTGATTTGATTTGCTGTCGTTGTTATTTATAGTGTTCGAAAAGTTGTAGCTTCCCATCGCCAGGAGTTTTTCTGTCCAGTCATCAGAATAATTAACTCCAACTAAATTCGACTGCGTAATTCCTTTTCCGCTCGCACCAGAGCCAGAACTTCCTCCTTTAGAATTTCTTCCGCCTCCCATATTATCAAAAACATCGTCCATTGAAAATCCGGTCGAATTGATATTGTTTGATGAAGCCAAAAGACTGATTTTTTGTTTATTATTAAAATAATTCAAATTGACATTAGCTTCATAGCGATCATCTGTTCCATAACCACCCATGACTTTTCCAAAATAACCTTTGTTTTTCTTCTCATCAATAGTAATATTGATACTAGAAAAATCTGAGGTTGATTCTTGTTTTGAAAGCTCTTCTTTTTTGGTTTTAAAGTCCGAAACCTGAATTTTTTTAATAATATCAGCTGGTAAATTTTTAATAGCAATGGCGCCGTCTTTGTCAAAAAATGTTTTGCCGTTTACTAAAACCTGATTGACTTCTCGCCCGTTTACGGTAATTTTTCCATCATTATCGACATCAAAACCGGGTAATTGTTTTAGCAAAGTTTCGACATTAGAATCTGGACGGACTTTATATGAAGCTGCATTAAATTCTAAAGTATCTTTTTTAATGGTAATTGGTGCTGCCTCTGTTTTAATAACAACATCGTTCAGGGCATTTACATTTTCGATCATGTATAATTTGCCAAAGTCTTTATTTTCTGTAAGCCCCTTGTATTCTTCGTAATAGGTTTGATATCCCATATAGCTCACCTTTAAAAAAACAGGCTTCTCATATTTTTTGATATCCATTCTAAAAGCACCATTTTTATCTGTGGTGGCATATTCAATTACGGTAGAATCTTTTATAGTAGTAAAGTAAACTGTTGCCATTTCTAACGGCAGCTGTGTGTTAACATCAAGAACGGTTCCTCTAAGTGTAATGTCGTTTTGTGCATTTGCAGCAAAGACAAAAAGGAAGAAAAATGATAAAAATGAATAAATCTTGGTCATAAAATTAGGTTAGTTAGATTAGTTAGACTTCAAAAAAAACAAAAGGTTTAATTGTTTTAATTGTAGTTTTTACATTTATTCAAATAACGTGCCATTTAAATTTAGTAATAAAAAAAGTCCCCATTTTAGCGGGGACTCATTTTTTTATTTTTCTCTGAGATAAATGTCGATTGGAACTCCTGCAAAATCCCAGTTATCTCTAATTTTATTTTCTAAATATCTCTTATATGGTTCTTTAACATATTGAGGCAGGTTAGCAAAAAATACAAACTGAGGCGTTTGTGTTGGCAGCTGCATACAATATTTAATTTTTACATATTTACCTTTCATTGCCGGCGGCGGATATGATTCAATCACTTTCAGCATATATTCATTGAATTTTGAAGTAGAAATTCTTTGTTTTCTGTTTTCAAAAACCTGAACCGTTGCTTCAAGCGCTTTTAATAAACGCTGTTTTGTTAATGCAGATACAAACAAAATAGGCACATCTGTAAAAGGCATTAATTCTTTACGGATTTTTTCTTCGTAATCACGGCTCGACATAGTATCTTTTTCAACTAAGTCCCATTTGTTTACCAAAATAACAACTCCTTTACGGTTTTTTTCTGCCAGCCAGAAAATACTCTGATCCTGACCTTCAAAACCACGTGTTGCATCGATTACTAATATACACACATCTGCATGCTCGATTGCTCTTACAGAACGCATTACCGAATAAAACTCTAAATCTTCTTTAACTTTTGCTTTACGACGAATTCCAGCTGTATCAACCAAGTTAAATTCAAAACCAAAACGGTCAAATTTTGTATCAATAGCATCGCGTGTTGTTCCTGCAATATCAGTTACAATATAACGATCCTGACCAATTAAAGCGTTTATAAAACTAGATTTTCCAGCATTTGGACGACCTACAACTGCAAAACGAGGCAGGTCTTCTTTAACTTCAACTTCTGGCTTTTCCGGGAAAGCTTCGATTAAAGCATCTAATAAATCTCCCGTTCCGCTTCCTGAAATACTGGCAAAAGTATAATAATCACCTAAACCAAGATTATAAAACTCAACTGCATCTTTTTCACGCATAGCGTTATCAACCTTGTTTACAGCCAATAAAACCGGTTTTGTTACTTTACGAAGTAATTTTGCAACGGTTTCATCCATTGGTGTAATTCCTTCTTCAACATCAACCACAAAAATAATAACATCAGCTTCGTCGATAGCAAGTTCTACTTGTTTTCGGATTTCGCCTTCAAAAACGTCATCAGATCCGCGAACGTATCCTCCGGTATCAATGACAGAAAACTCTTTTCCGTTCCACTCGCTTTTACCATAGTTTCTATCACGGGTAACCCCAGATACTGAATCTACAATAGCTTCTCTTCTTTGTATCAGCCTATTAAAAAGGGTTGATTTCCCTACATTAGGTCTTCCTACTATCGCAACAATGTTATTCATTTTTTTGAATTTTAGATTTCAGATTCTAGATTTCAGATTTCAATTTCCTTGAAATACTGCCACTTATAATCCAAAATGCTTTATTTAAATTTTTTGCAAAGGTAGTTAAAAAAAGATGTTAAGCTACTAAGTTTCTAAGTACCTAAGTTTTTTATTGTTTTTCTTGTTATTTATGGAGCTGTTCTATTATCTTTTGTTCTGCAAAAGAATTGTCGCAAAAGGACTTCAACTTACACCAAGGCTGTGTATTTACGATTATACGATCATTGTAATTATTTCTTTCTCAGCCAGCCCAAAAGCCTGTCATTCTTTATTTTGTAATTTCCTTCCTGATAATTTAAGGAAAAAACTTCTCTTGAACTGCTAAATGGCCCTGGATTTTGCTGAATAATTTCGATTTCATTTTCTGAAACTTTAGAGATTATCGCCACATGCCCAAATTTGTTTAATATTGAACCCGAAAAAATTACTAAATCTCCAACTTCAGGTTTTCTTTTGGATGGATTTGTAAATTGAATTAAATTTCGTTTTTCATTCAATCCCCCATCGCTGACACTTTTATCAAAAAAATCCTTTGCATGTCCGTATGCATCTGGCATTTTATGATTAAGATGTTCATAATAATATCTTTTTACAAACTCAACACATTGATATCTAAGACCTAAATTATAATTATCTTTTGTAACATTTCTTCCCTCAACATTATCAACACCGCCATTATAATAAACTTTTACACCATTTAAACTATCGAGCGGCTGACCTATCTCGTAATTGTTGTTTAAATTTATTTTTTTTACAACTTTTATTCCTGCGTAGATCAAAACTAAAACTGAAATTATTAAGAGCGTAATCTTTTTAATTTTCATTTGTGTTCTTTCTATTTTTTTTTAGTTTTCAGTCTCAGTTTTTCAGTCTCAGTGTGAAAACTGTAAACTGAGACTGAAAACCCTTTTTTTACTGATTATATCCGAATCGTTTTAGCATATTGGCGTTGCTTCTCCAGTTTTTGTTCACTTTTACGTAAAGTTCGATGTGAATTTGTTTTCCGAAGAATTTCTCTAAATCAGCACGCGCGTCAGTTCCTACTTTCTTTAGAGCTGCGCCTTTGTGACCAATAATAATTCCTTTTTGTGTATCGCGTTCAACCATAATTACAGAACGGATTCTGATGATATTATCGTCTTCCAGAAATTCTTCTGTTACGATTTCTACCGCATACGGAATTTCTTTACTATAATTCAATAAGATTTTTTCGCGGATAGTTTCGTTTACAAAAAAACGCTCCGGTTTGTCTGTAAGCTGGTCTTTTGGGTAATAAGCTGGAGATTCTGGAAGTAACTGAATAATTCTGTCAAAAACTTCGGGAACATTAAAATTTTGTAAAGCCGATATTGGGAAAATTTCAGCATTTGGTACTTTTTCTTTCCAAAAAGCAACCTGTTCTTCCAGTTGTTCCTGATTTGAATTGTCGATTTTGTTTAATAATAGTAAAACCGGAATTTTAGCATAAAAGATTTTTTTAAAGAAGTCTTCGTCTTTTAGGTTCTGCTCTCCTATTTCGACCATGTAAACTAAAATATCTGCATCTTCAAAAGCCGATTTTACGAAGTTCATCATTGACTCCTGCATTTCATAAGCCGGTTTTATAATTCCGGGAGTATCCGAAAGCACTACCTGAAAATCATCGCCATTTACAATTCCGAGAATTCTATGACGCGTTGTTTGTGCTTTTGAGGTAATAATAGATAATCTTTCTCCAACAAAGGCGTTCATTAGAGTTGATTTTCCAACATTTGGATTCCCGATGATATTTACGAAACCTGCTTTATGTGACATTTTGAGTATAATTTATTTTGCAAAGGTAGTCATATCAAGTTAATACAGAAAATAAAACATTTTTTAAAATTTTCGTTGTTTTTCTCAAAAATCAACGTATCTTTGCACCCGAACATCGCGGGATAGAGCAGTAGGCAGCTCGTCGGGCTCATAACCCGAAGGTCACAGGTTCGAGTCCTGTTCCCGCTACTAAGACAAAAAAGCTTCAGAGAAATCTGGAGCTTTTTTTATAATGTCTGATTCAGAATATTGAATTAGATATCTAATAACAAAGTTTCCTTTTTACTTTGGTTATGACAAAATCTCCATTATCATATACTAAATACTTTATAATATATTCTTCATAACCATAATCTGTTGAAAAATATACTTTAAAAGAATAATTTACAATATTCAAAATTCGCACATAAAATAATGGTGAATTCTCTGAATTATGTTTCAACGCAAAATTGTCGTTTACATTCTTAATATCATCTAAGATTTTTCTAGAGATCTTTAATATCTTTTCTTCGTTTTCAATAAACCTATCGATAAAATTTATTAAATATGAATTGAAATCATAACCTTCAATAATGTATTTTTTAGAAATTATTTTTTCCTTAAAATAAAATTGATAATTGAATTTACGGAAGTCATCACCTGCAGATTCGGTCTTAGTTTCCCATATTCTTTCATCTGTAATTTGTCTAAAAATTAATGTCCTATTATTTTTAGTTTTTATTTCCATGAAATAACTCTTCTCGATTTTGTCTGTTAATAAATATTACACATTGATTAGTTTTCAAATATATGGATATGTAAACAAAAAAAGCAGGAAAAAGAATTAAACTACATTTTACAATTTGTTTTTTTAAATTCTTTGAATAGTTCAATATTTCAAAAATAAAATTTAATCCGCGTATTTTATTATCCCATAATAATCTTAAAATAAAGAAAAAAAAAAAAAAAAAATAATTAGGGAAATGCGTATCAAGTCTTAAAAAAGAAATAAGTAAAAAAAATAAAAAAAAAAATATAAAATAAATATGTTAAAAAATTTTAATAATCAAATATAATCCATG